>Ga0209589_1004483_pt1 | contig 24109 bp, 16 predicted proteins | sample CowpeawhiteBW_FD_187525 | JGI IMG/M metagenome (GOLD analysis project Ga0209589, IMG submission 187525) | Root nodule microbial communities of legume samples collected from California USA - Cow pea white BW (SPAdes) (version 2) | ecosystem: Host-associated > Plants > Roots > Nodule | place: USA...
ACATATATATATATATATATATATATATATATATATATATATATATATATATATATATATATTCTTTTTATATCAACTCAATATGAAGTCTAACTGCTTATGATAGTATGACCTATCAACTAACTTAATTGTCAATTTTGTAGCAGTATTAGATTGCCCAGTGAGAATTGCAATGGTTGGAGAAACAACTAACCAATAATTTATTTCTATACACACTGAAAATACACAACTTTTGCACAGTCCAAACATACGCCCTTTACAAAGATTCTGACCTTCTTAATCAATGAAATGGCGTCACTCGCTCTAATCCAAAAACTGATTTGTAGAGAAAAAAAAAAAAGAAATGGGATGAAGTACAAAGGAAAACAAATGAAACGAACAAGCATATTTCAGACTGAATAATTTGCTACCTCATCTCACAACATACTACCAATTTGAACATCACTGACCTCACTCACATGACAATCTCTGGCTTCAGAATATTTGACTTGATCTCCTTGTGGGGCAAAACAACACCACCATTGCTGTAAATTTCATCACATACATGGACATCTTCTCCGAGGATGGTCATATTATCCACTCGAGCCCATTGACCAACAGTGGAATGCCACCCAATAATACTGCTGGATATACAAGCATGCTTCTTAACCCTCACTCCTCGCATTACTGTGCAGCTTTTGAGTCTAACACCTTGTTCAATGATGCAGCCAGGACCAATAGCAACATCTGGTCCAATGAGACATCCCTCACCAATTTTGGCTGTCTCATCCACAATGACATTCCCCACAATTTGAGACCCACTGGCCAACTTAGAAGATGACTTCTTCCTCAATGAGTCCAGGTAAAGCCTCAGGCCAGAAATATAGTCCCTCGGCTGTCCAATGTCCATCCAGAATCCTGGCAGTACCATTGCAAACAGCTTTTTCTCAGCAGCAATATTTGGAAACACCTCTTTCTCGATAGATGTGGGCCTCAATTCAATTCGATCCAAAACAGAGGGATTCAACAGATAAATTCCAGCATTGATTTTGTTGCCAACAAACAATTTTGGTTTCTCAACAAATTTATCAACCTGCCCTGTCTTCTCTTCCATCACAACCACACCATATTTTGATGGCTCGTCCACCTACACAAGTAGATGCAAAATGATGTCGGATTCTCCAATTTCAAATGTACAGTCTCACATGTAAAAAATCAGATTTACTTTTTGTCAAATCACTTACCTTTGTTACCATTATGGAAGCCTCTCCTCCATGGCCTTTATGGAATTCAATCATCTCTTTAAGTGGGTACTCACTGATAACATCACTGTTGAGAACAAAAAAGGGCTCTCCAGAGTCATCTATCAGCTTATCCCTAGCAAGAGCCAGGGGACCTGCTGTTCCTAGTGGTTCAGTTTCTTGAGAACACGTGATCTTGATGCCAAGCTTTGTTTCAAAATCCTTCAAAAAATTCAACATAACCTGCAGTAGGAAGCATTACAACAGAGTAAAAAATGAATAAACTTTAGCCTCATACATCTCTTTTAAGCATTGACTTGAAACAATATTGAAAGGAGAGACATCTTTACCTCTGGTTGGTAATTGATGGCTAGCACCACCTCAGTAACTCCAATGGCCTTAAGGGCCTCTATCTGAAAAACAAGAAAAATTGAAAAAAAGAAATCAGAAGTATACTAAATTTTACTAACATATCAAGGAAATAGACATAAAGGACACTCGTAATACATACTAATGCTGTATGTATGCACACACAAAAATTGGCTCTTTTTATTCATATATCTAGGATAAAGCAGATTTTTTTTCTCGTAAATTTATAGATCTGTCATATAGAAGGGAGGCATCAATGTTGCATGAAAAAGGGGTTCTACAAAAAAGTAGATCCCTAATTCATTTCTATTTACAAAAGATGAAAACCTTCTAAAAAAATGCTTAAAACAACTTTACCTGATGCAGAATCATAGGCTTGTTAGCAAAATCAACAAGAGGCTTAGGGAAACTGAGTGTTAGTGGTCTCAACCTTGTTCCAAATCCCCCAACCAGAATCAATGCCTTCATTTTGATGTGCCCTTTACTTTCCTGAAAATTTATAAATAAAAATAGATCAAAATTAGCAAACAGAAAATGTGATCTAAAATAAGAGCAGATAAATTCAACTGTGTCCTGTAAGTATTAATGCCGGGAAGGAAAGAAGAGCTTGCAAAAAACACCTAAACGAACAACAGCAAAATAAGTAAAGTAAGCCTGAGCTGACAAGTAATCTGTTGAGTGTGACATGGATCCATTTACATGTCACTATGCGAAGCATAAGATAGAACTTAAAAGTTAAAAACACACAATGTTTTAGCCATACATAAAAAACACAATAGGCGGCTGTTTCCTTCTTTCAATGGGAGAAATTTTCATACTTGATTTTTAATAAAAAAGAAAAGTCCATAATCCTTGAGGTGAAATTACTGCATTAATTCAGCTCACGAGAACCAAAAACACTCCAGACAGGGATAATAGGTTGGCTAGCTTCAATCCACATGGGCTAGTCTGTAAATAACACTTAAAACCAAACATCAAGGAAACAAAAGACAGAACCTAAAACTGGTGTCATTTATGAAACAAGACAAGCAATGAGGTTACATGAATTGGACAGAACAAGTAGCATCACATGACATATAGTTGCTACTGAGTAGTTTATCCAAGGTCTTTGCAGACGAAAAAACCTGGCTCTTCCAAACTAGTGTAAATTTCTTATTACATAGAATTCAATTCCTCTGTATCAGCTTCGGCCAGAAATTTCACAAATCCATGAAAATTCAAGTAAATTTGCTGAATAGACAAATCAATTCAACACAGAGCAAAAGAAAAAATAACTAGCGAGACAGAGAGAGATAGCAGGGACTTCCGCAACACACAGCAGTGCCAGATCTGAGTAGCACACTGAAATATCTAACGGAAATCAAAAGCAGAGCAAAATTCGATTCAAAAAAATTGAAGAGCACGAACTTTGCGATTAAACAATCAGAATTCGGAAACAACATGCATTGATTGATTAGAACAGAGGAACCGGCAATGGCATTGGTTCAATGGGAAATACCTTCAGATCGGCGACGGCGAGAATGAAAAAGCGAGCTGAGTCTACTCCAACCCGGACCGAGTCAACGCAGCGAGTCGGAATCCACAACTACAATGAACGAATCCAATAAGAACAACCCCCAAATCCTTCTCCTCCGTCTTCCTCTTTATATAACACCCTCACGCGCCAACTGTAAATTATAACTACTCTTTCTTATTTATCACTTTTTGTGTATTTTATCTTATTTATTATACAAAGTAACAATCATAAAATAATTATCACAAAAACCAACAAATTTGTACATATTTTTATTATAAGATTAAAAAATATAATTAAATATATATCTTTATTATATTATACTATATATAGGATAAGATTTCCACGTGATTTTTAACAAATTTTAATTAATAAAAAAAGATTATCCTATGGGCGTGGATTTTCCCTTTTCTTCAGTGTCGGTGGCTTGCTATGTTGTTTCGGAATTTGGCCATTCTTCTGTTTCTTTATGCTAACTTTAATAATCTTCTGTTGTTATTATCGTAAGTTGTTATTTCCTTATTATTTTCTCTCTGTACTTTACATGCTACCAAAGGTTGTGCCTTCTTCACCATTTTGTTCTTTCTATAATAATTGTTATAATAATTGTTGTACCAGCTCATGAAATTTCCTTTCCCTTTTCAATGCTTTTTTTTTCATCTCAACATTAAATTAAATGTAAAATATTATCTTATCCTAACTTGTCGCGTGGTGGATTAATTTTATGACGTCATAATTCACGAATATCCCCTTAAATATTAAATATTATCTTTAAAATTAATTCACCATCTTATATATCTTTATATCTTTCATTATCTAAACAGTATTATTATATTTTTCATACGAGAGTAATGGTCGTTGGTAACTGTCATTATGTTATTGCTTAATTAATCATAATTAAATAATCACTCAACCAAGGGCAACAAAATAAATTCACAAGTGATATTTCACAATCATCGTTAGTGTGGCCAAACTGGCATATTCCTGATAGATACTCTTCATCTCTTTTTCTTTTCTGAAAAAAATATATCCATGCTTTGGTATATACAGAATCAGTTTTTCTTTTTTTTTGTTAAACGTTTTAAATCACCACAATTAATACATAATATTTTTTTAAAACAAAGAAATTGATAAGTTAACAAAGTTTTTTTTACACACTTTAACAAACTAACTAGTTAGGTAAAAAAATATTACTTTATTATTCTATTTTAATTTTATTTATGAAAACTTTATCAAGTTTATAAAAAAATGTCAAAAAAGATAATTTTCCTAAAAACAATTAGTCTCTTTTTTTGTTAAATGTCTTATTTTAGTATTATGAATATACAGAGATACACAAGACTAACACAATACATTTGCATCAATAAGAGTGAGAGCAAGTCTTCAAACGTTCTTTTTGATAACAACTCTTTGAAATATTTTTTGTTTAAAAACAATTTGAAAAGATTCACATTTATTATGTTAGAAGATATGTTTATTAATTTTCTATTAAACTTGCCCCATTGATAGGGTATTTCTTTTCGTCTACTTCAGTCAAGAAAAAAAAAAGGTTCTAAATTAAAAGTTTGTAAAGATTTCGTCTGATTGGAATTTTTTTTTTTCTTTATTTTGTCATTGAATACTTAAATAAAGTAAAGTTGTTAAATTTCCTGACCATGAAAATGCGTTACATAGTCAACTCCTATTCTTTAGATTTTATTTAAAATATTATAAAAACTATTTTACGTGAGAACCAGGTAACAATGTGAAACACGTAATTTATTTAAATTGGTTTGTGTTATTTTAATTTTTCTCTAAATTGGAGTCAAAGTCTCGAAAGGATAATTATTTTACACGCAAATGGCCTAACCAAAAGTGTTGAATTTTGAATTTCCTTTGACATTATAACTAGTCTTAGATCTGGTCATGCAATTTTAGAGTATTGATTATTAATACTCGATTTGCAAATTTAACATAACTTTTTAAAAATAATTAAATCTGACATTATGAATCAGAAAGTTTATATAAATTTTTTATATAAAAACGAAGAAACAAATTATAATTTATAATTATTAAACATATGAAGTGTTAAAAAAAAGTATACCTAGATTTGTGGCAGATAAGCTGGCATGGGGTATTATTAAAAAGGCTTTGGTTACAAAGCCAACATTTATATTATTCTAATTAAGTAACTTGGTCCATATGCCAGCATTGAATTCAGTTCCATTTGCTTGATGTTATGAAGCTCCAATGTCATAAATAAATAAAAAATGTTAGCTAAAGAATCAATAAATTAAATATTTCCAATAAATATTATTGTAGAAGTATATATTAATAATATTAGTTGTTATGTGTTTCTTATACAAACTTTTAATAAATGTTTTTATATAGAGCACATGTATCTGTTTTGAGTGGTTGCATTTTAGTCTAATAAAACATTCGAAACAATTTCTTGTTCAAATAGTTAATACAATTACATTCTTAAGAGCACAATAGAATTATTTGTTTACAGAAACTTAACCAGATGTTTTGTATATATAGAACTGTCTTAAATATTAAAATATTCAAAGTGAGAGTTTGCCTACTCTGATAGTGATTCTGCCTAATATTATTGTTTCCAAAAAGCACACGATTTATATATAAAAAACGATCATAATGTTCATAAATGCTTTTAAGAACATTTATTAACAAGTTTTTGGGTTCATTAATGGAAAGGTTTTGATTCTTTGACAGACTCTGTTCAACAAAAGTGAGTTTGATAGTAGCTACCTCACCCACTTGATTTTGATTAAGAGGCAATTACTAAAACTAATGTGAACATGATCAAGATCCAGTGTAATGTCAACCATAAGATTAGCATAAATACTAGGTTGAATTCATGATGGGGAATATGCGATAACTGCCAAGTTCTATCAACCTAAAATGGAAGGTGGAGCATCATACTCAGTATACAGGATTTTTTATGGTCTCTACAAAATGAAAGTTCCACTCTTTAAATATTGTTATTGTTGTTTCGTGTTGATTAGTGATTAGTGACCAATTGCAAATTGGAACCACAATTTTGTTTCATAAGTCACACCAGAGCATATCATATATCATTCTCAAAGGATGAATATGACAGTGAAAGCACAGTGAATGGTCTAAGACAGCCTTATTAAAGCCATTGACGGTGAAGTTGGAGAAGTACCAGAAATTTGGATCTCAGAGCATCTTCTAAGAGAACTAATTTGACTATTAGGCCCAGCTTCGCTTTCATGGAATAATTCCTAATTGCTATGTTTTGTTTTCTACCAAAAAGAATAATAAAAAAGCAAGCTTTTATATGAAATTGAAAAAACATTACCTTACTTTCGTCAAAGAAAAGAAAAAGAAAATCCCCCATGTTGCATCTTATTTCTGCCATTGTCAAAGAAAAGGCCTGCTTTATTTTGGTTCAGAAAAAAAACTATTGGATGGGAGAGGTAGGGGTCCTTACAGAGGATAGTCTTTCACTCTAGCTGTGGTCCTTGTCCATCTTGGAAGAAGTTGAAAGAGTCCATGCCAAAAAGGGATAAAATAAATCGATGTTAATTAGTCGAAATGGAATATTTGAATTTGATTCCTAGATTCTACAGATAAAGGGATTTGATCCAAAACAAGAAAATTATTTTTTGTAATCAATTTACCTCTGGTTTAATGGTAGTAAATGCTGCCTATCAAGAACAGTGAGTAATCCATAACAAGAATAAGAAAGCTGAGTTGGGTGAAATATGGTTTATATTGTATTGATTAAAAGGATTGCATTTACACCTATTCAACAATTACATGCCAGCAGAATAACTTCCAGTGCATATACTGAATAGTCTATACAATAAAATATAATATACACAATGGTTAAGAATGTTGTTACATAGGTGGAAAGGACTAAATACTGCTTTCCAAGCCAGATTATCGCTTTTCAATGGTGTTAAAATACTAGAGGTAGTCATGGTTATTTACAAATCGCACACCATGAAACAATACACACATGTATGGATAGTATACACTACTTTATGTACATTAACCATTGCCTTTCAGAAGAACTGCGAAGCTAACTAACAAAATTTGATGAAGAGACTCCGATATAGCATGACATCAGGTGGGGGACTCAGCCAGAAGAAGAGTATGCCACCAACCACAAGCAACATTTTTAGGAACACAACCTTCAATGGTGACTTCAGAAGGAACGTTACGGTCAATCACGTCCCCAAGGCCCAGCTGTCACACCCAGAAATCACAACTTAGAACAAAATGATTCCACAACATGAGTGTTACTTACACTTACAATAGATGTAACAAAAAGATGTACATATCCAAAAGGTTGAGTGATATAAGCACCTGTCCATATTTGTTCCATCCCCAGCAGAAAACTCTTCCACCCTCTTGAAGAACATAAACGAAAGGAAACGAATTAAATGTGTGAAGAATAGACATGCAGTTTACATGTGTATGTTTTTTGAAGTGCCAATAAAATTAAAAACTAAACATTAGTTGTGCATAAGATTCTGATGACTACTGCAAAAGTAAACTTAAAAACAGTAAGGTACTTAAGAATTTGAGTTATGCTAGCAATCTTATTCAACCCATGGGGGATTTGGCTAAAACAGAGACTATATAACCCATTCATAACAAACCCTGTCCGAGATTGTTCAGTTTGACCAGCACCGTTGTCTTTATGTACATCACATAATTAAAGAATCTTTTTACCTTACATTCCTTCAAAGTGGAACCGACATCCCAAATTTTTAACAAAATAAATGTTACAGCCTATTTTTTCCTCAATTTTCTTCGCAGTTGTGTTGGTAACAAAACATTGAACCAAACATTGGGAACATGAACGAATGATTAACATGTGGGGAAATTTTAAGTGCTCACAGCTCATCTACTTCAGAGATATCAAACAGATTTCAGATTTATTTAGTGTTTTGAGATGTGTTAAATAACTTCAATAATGGAAGCCTAACTCTGATTAGACAGCTATTAAAATGACATAAGCAGGTCCCTATAGGATGGTATACCTGTTACCAAAGCAGTGTGACGAGCCCCACACGATATATTCTTTGCATGAACATTTTCCAAACTCGGAGAATCCACTAGTCTTGGTATAGTCTGTTTAAAAATTAAAGTTAATACTTTAAAAACTGAATCACAGGTTGCCTCAACTAATAACATAATCAAACAATACCACATGCTTAGCAGGTCATTCAGTGACATCAATATTTATGACGAATGTATAACCACAGCACACTGATATGTAATTATGATCTGTTTTAGCGACAAACTGGGTGGGGACACTAATTATAGCATACCTCAGCTTGATCGGCACCAGTTCCTAGCTGTCCAAACTGATTACCACCAAATGCATACACATCACCATCAGCAGATGTACAGACTGTATGCCACAGTCCTGCAGCAACTCCCTCTATGTGGATACCCAATAAGGAAGATACACAAGTTGGGCTTAGTTCATCATCGGTACTTCCTTGCCCACACTTGACCAAAAGAAGATGACATAAATAGAGTATAATGAGCTTAAGCATGCATTGACCAAGAGGTGACAAGAAAGATAAAATATTGTAAAGGAATAGAATAAATAATCCCTTGTTAGAGTGAACCACATCTTCAACATCTACTTGCTTTTGTCCACCATATTCTACTTTACCTACAGATTCATCCTTAAGAATGGTTAAGGGGTGATGGTATCCAAACAGTGCCGCAGATGAATATATTTCAACCGAGTATCACATAATTCAGTTGGATTCATGACACGATAATACTCCCGCAATCTAAGGCAAGTCAAATCACAAATTTAATTAAGTAGACGTTGCACTTCACATTTTTCCCCGTACCAAGGAAGTTTTACATAGCAAAATAAACAACAGGATGTTGGTGATATGACATGCAAAGTGAGGTAATTCAGAGCATGGGGTGCTCCTCAGTATCAAGGGGTTACACTATTATCTGATAAGATCTGAACGATAAAATGGCCGATGATGAAGCAAAATGGATTTCTCGTGAAAATAAATTAAAGGAAAAAGCAGAACTGGAAGAAAAAGAAGATTTAAGTTCAGTCGCTGACAAGAATACTGCATCAGAAAGGGATTCTCTAATATTAGGATTCAGGAACCTTTGTTAGCAAACTACAGCCTTGCACACATCAGAAGATTTTATTTAGAATAAACGCTGACAAAATTTAAGGAAAAACTCTGCAAGTTTGATCTGCTATAACATACCCATTACATCAATAACCTCAGTTATGAAGCCATGAAAATAAATTGGGAATATGCTGGTGACAGTACATATACAAATTCGTCAAGTTACAATAGAATATGAACTTGCAGAAGTTAAAAATAATATCCCAGTTCACTTTAAATTTTACCTGTCCATAGAGTCCCCAACCAAAAGCAAGCAAGGCTCCAGCATCTGTCAACTCAAAAGATAGACATTCCAATATTAGTACAAACAAATGTACCAAAGATGACAAAAACGTTTTTTGAAACAAAACAAGCTTACGAAACAAATTTTTATACTAGTAAATTTAACTCCTAATCTAGTACCCAGAAAGACAACGTTATTTATACATCAAAGCATATACATATTTTCATTTTAGGTTCTTCGAAGAACTAAAGTGCAGGCGGTCCAGTTGAGTTGCTGAATAGATGGACACATATGTACCTGTAATGACTGCACTATGTCGACCTCCACAGGCAATTCTCTTTATGTAACTTCCAGGAACTCGAAAACTTTGTCCCTCTGAACCCATGCTTCCTCGAACCAGTGTAGCAGATCTATCTTTACCATAATAAGAGGAATCAATACATGGAACGAGATGAGGAGAGGATACCATACGTATTCTTGAACCCAAACCAAGCTGCCCTTCACCTCCATAACCCCAAGCCCACACCAGTCCGGTATCTGAAACTCTCAAAACCAAAATCAATGATAAGTCTTATACATCAAAGATGTTTCAATCAAACCGCGTTACACAATGGGAAGAAGATAACATACATAAAATCTTAGACTTAAGTTTTAAACTTGTCCATTACAAGGTCTTGTACCTGACAGTGCAAGTGTATGGCGTCCACCGGCAGCAACACTAGCTATCCTTATTCCTGGATTTAGTGTGACAAGGCACGGAAACGCTGTCAGGCTATCATTGCTGGATGATGAGCTTTCAGCTGTTTGCTTTGTTGCAGATACTCTCCTTCGCTTTGTACTTTCTTCTCCACTGTTATTGGAGGCAGTACCTCCAGTAGATCTTGAGCCTTGTGAACGAGGGCTCACTATTGCAAAACAACTCTATATCAGTCACCAATAACAAGGAATCATGGTCCCCCCCAGGGAGGGATAAATAACTGGAGGCAGTACATCCAGGTAGGGAATGAGGGTTCATCATAGAGGGGTAAGCCATAAAACTTTTTTTTCTTCTTTCTTTTTGGGTTGCAAGATTCTATCATATATCCCCACTCCTTCTTTGGAGCACCTTGGCTTGCGTAGACCACTCCTTGGGAGGGACAGCTAGCTTTACATAAGCTGTTGTTGTAAAGAGGTCAAACATACCTTGCTCTGTCGATAATTGACTATGAATTCCTGGCACATCTTTTTCAAGACCTACCCCTGTCGATGGTTCACCAAATACCCTCCCAGAGGGAATACATTCTTTCCATCCCCATGTATAAACTTCTCCATGTTCTGTGGCAAAACATATTAGCAGAAAAGTTTGCTTAATGTACAAGACAAAAAAACTCCTTTCCAACTGGATGATTTGTTGAATTCATATTGGATGTGTTACTTGTTAAAATAATAGATACATGAAAAGCCTTTAGAAAACCAAAACTATAGGTTCTATTTTAGTTCAGTCTTCTTCTTTCACTCTCATCATTTCATTTCTTCTTTTTCTCTCAGGCCAGAAAGGTAAGAAAATCGACCTTACCTGTTACAGCAACACAATGAGCCCACCCTGCTGCAGCTTTTACAATAGATGCTTCAGTTGGAAGAGGGAAAGGCTCTGGAGTTTCCTTTACAAATAAACCAGAAATGTTAGTTTGTTGACAAAGAAAAAAGAGATAATAAAAGAGAGACATCAGGGACAAACTATTCGATCAACAGTTATGCATTATACCCCGTGCTTGCCAGAAGTCACATAGCTTTGGCCTAAATCATCTGTCGAGCCCCACGTGATGAGCTTCCCTGCTCCTGATTAAGGAAAAACACGTGAGCTTCCCTTCATACAAATAAAATGGTACAAGAAAACGAAAGGGAGATAGGCCATAACCCAAATACTATAACTTAAATCATTTACAACACAAGGAAGAACAACAACACATTCCATGGGGTGAGGGGCAAGACATTGGTAGCAACAATAAATTGCCTCAAGTGAAACAGTAATGAAAGCCTCACAAAATTCCAAACAACCTCCTAAATTCATCTCCTTAGATTTGAGAGTTTGACCATATTTGACCAACCTTACAAAATAAGACCCCATCAAAGTTCAAAAGCGCAACACTTTATTTAATAAAACCATAAGCAAAACAAAAAAAACAAAAAAAACAAAAAAAATCATTGTTCACTAAGACCCCGTCGAGAGAGGGAAAAAAAAACACTCCAATGAGAAAAAAAAAATCAGAGAAGGAAGCTCAAGCCGCTAAACTGAATTGAGTTTCTGCTCCAATCTTCCAAGTTCAACTACTTCCCCAAACCTGATTAATTTTCAAATCCAAACCAATATTGGAAGAAACGAAAGGTAATTAAAGGAATGAAAAGATAAAGCACCAGAGATAGCAATAGCGAATCCACAACCGCCGCCGCAAACATCATTCCAAGAGTGACTGCATGGCGGAAACCTAACGGCGACGGGAGTCAAAAGCGGCGTCCTCTGCGGCAGAGCTCCGGGAAGGTAACCCCACATGTAAAGCACCCTCCGCAATGCCCCTCCTTCACTTCCCTCGCCATTATTCATGCCCATTCCCACTACCAAAAGAGTCAACAACACAAACACTCACTCTTTCTTTTTCCTTTTTTTATTTTCTGGCGCTTTCTTCTCTTTGGAGAGAGAAAGAGAGACAGCGGGTTTGTTTGTGTTTTCGTTTGTTTGTTCCGAATGGCCAACGTATAAAATGAACGAATCATTTTCAGGGGAATGAGGATGCCACGTCGGATGCCTACGTGGTTCCATAGCCACATGGCCTTCTTCTGGCCGCTAGATTCTTCCGCCATTTCCAGCCACGAGTTCAGCAGAAGTTTCTGGAAGGTCACGCGCCTGGTGTGTTACCGTGTTCACTCCATTTGTCGCCACGTGTCACGTACAGGAGAGAACTTCAATGATTGTGCTTCCACGTGGCATTTTCTACACCTGTAACGGAAAACACAGCATTATTAACCTGAGTCAAACTCTTGTCTACTGTAATAAAACTGGGTTTAATTTTTGTTTGCAGTGTATATTTAATTTTATTTATATATGCATATTTTATTCTTTTACCACACATCGTTATAAAAAAAAATTATTTACCTCTTAAATATTAATGAAATCATTTAACTTTTTTTACTTTGTTTTTTTCTTAAACCTAACATTAAAGTGTGTTTTAAAAATTGTGGACTTATTTATACTTCACATTTTTTTAAAATGTGTATGTGATGAATTTTCTTTGTAAATTAGTCAATGGCTTATGTAATTTAATTAAAAAATAAAATTAAAAGCTTGAAATAGATTTTTTTAACAATAAATGGATGATTGTTTCATGTGACCTTTTGTTTCGACCATTACAAATCTTGAAAGAACTATAGGATTGTTTGACTTTTTTTTAACATAAGAAATAAAAATATTTTTAAAATTATAATAACCATATGAGTTTATGAAAAGTTAAAAATAAGTTACTTCTAACATTTTTAAAAGGGAAAATAGTGACTAAACTCATGCTTAAATTAGCCTTGAATAAATTGTCACTTTAAAAACTACAATAAAACTGTTATAGTTTCATTTTTCATTTGTACATCATATATTATTAAACGAGATAAAATATTGTAAAGAAAATGGTTGTTTAATGATTTTGATGATTTTTAATTATTCAAGAAAACTATTCATCTAAAAAATTGTATTGTAAGAAAATTTGGTAAGAAACTAACTGTAGTTTTTTCTTTATAAAATATAAAATATAGATATATACTATTTTTATTTTATTCTACATTTATCAATCAATTCAATCACCAATTTCACTGAACACTTTCTAATATAATAATTAAGTTTAACCAGCCCAAAGGAAAATAAGTTTTAGTTAAGCTATCAACTATTTTGCTAGGTATAACTAAAATAATATTTGAAATTGCTATTAGTAAAATAATTGTTTTACAAAATAAATTTACGTAGATTTTAAATTTCGAAAACAGAAATTCAATTATTTAATTTATCGACCTAATTAAAAGGTTCTTAAAATTTACATCTTGAAAATGAGGAGTTTTGTCTTTAATGAAATGTTTTTCTTAAAAGGTTTTTAAATCCTGTTGTGAAAGTATTTGGCTATTTTGAAGGGTTAAAAGATGAAAATAGTAGCAATAAAGTGAAAGTGGAAGCATGAATACACCAGAAAGTGAAATTAGGGCATGTCTAAGGTCAACATCGATCAAATATTTGAGAAAGAAATATATTATATATCTTCAACTTTAAGCCTTTGGTTGCATTATTGGAAGAGTGATAAGGAAAATGAAATAAACAGAAAGTGACTTTAAAAATTAACGAAATATATTAGAAATAGAAGATAAATAAGTGAAAATTTTGCAAAGGATGGTGATTGATTTAAAAATTAAAAATTGTTGATAATTTCCTGATACAAATAATTATCAATGTATTTTAATCACAATTAAAACCAAACTTAAACTTAAGAAGTTTCTGATGAAAAACTATCATTTTAGTAATTCTGAATTTCTCGACCTTTAGTTATCTGTTTGTTTTTTATTAGTAATAAAATGTCAGACTATAAAATAACATAATGTGAACTTATAAGAATAGGTATCTTAATATTAATACATAATTAAGAACAATGTTGAATTAAGATCCACCGATAATAAATTAAAAGATCAAATATAAAAAAGTGTTACTGAAGTTTATCTTATTTTTATGCAAATAGGGAATGTTTATTTTATTTCCTTATATTGTTAAATATTTTATTTTACTTTCTGTAATTTTGTAAAATGAATGAAGATAATACTACTTTTTTTTAATTGTCACTTTTATTTATTAACTATTACTTAGTTGCACAGTTTACTGATTCGATTCTCACCTATTCATGCACCCAATCAGAAGATTCCCATGTTTTTTCATCTTGGAATTTATAGTAAACATGTGATACGATTTTTTCCACATGATTTCCTTCATAAGTTAAAAAATAAAAATAAAAAAACATGCACTTTCTATGGAACCGGATTTGTTTTTCTTCTTGTCATTTTCATTTTCCTTTTGCATGTTAGAGTTACTTCAAATGTGTGCCTTCACGAGCTTTCCTTTTTCTCCCTCAATTTTTTTTTTCCTTTTTCCACTATATTCCTTTTACATTCTTGTAAGTTTATACAATATTTTTCCTTGTACACAGTTATTTTTTGTTTTGTTACTGTTTTCTTAAGTTTATAGATTCGAAGTTAATTTGGTTGGGAATGTTGGTAAGATGACATAGTTGATGAATTTTAGAATATTTTAAAAATTTAAAATTTGATTCATACAACACTCTTCACTTTACTACACACACCTTTGTGCCTGTCCACAATCACAAATCATTTGACAGTTTGTGTCATGTCAAATGTTTAATCGTCAACCACAACCACAAATAAATTTTTCTCAACCAAAAAGTTTACAACCCACGTGAAATAATAACATTATTATTTTTCCTTTTTTAATTCATATCAGGAAAATGACACAAGATGAGAAATGAGTGTGGAAAATCACCTAAATTTTGTCTGCTTCAAATCATATTTACTCACTTTATTTAATCAGATAAAAACTATTTTATCTTGTATTTTTTAAATCAACTCTGCTAATGGAAACTCAATAAAAAATTTCAAATAAAAAAATATACTTCCTAATTCTCAAGCTTAAACTTAAATGAGTCATTTTGAGATGGTACATGAATGTGAATCATGTCATTCTTTCTTCACTTGCTCTTGCAGTGTTGTCACCTTCCAAAATTTGTCTTGCCATTATTATGTATCTTTCGTTAGAGTCAATCATTTATTTCTCAAACGATTTTCAATATCTCCCCATAAATAATTTCTAAGTTTTTTGGCATGCTTATAATTCGAAGTCGGTTTGTTCAACCAAATCACTTAACTACCTGATTGTGGATAACATGGACATGTGTCCCAGAAAAGCACAACAAGAGACACATCCTCAAATTTCCATGTATCATTCAAAACCTAAATTTAATGCAACCTTTCAAGTACATGAATTCATTATTATGTATAACTTAGGAAGTGTCTTTCTTTCTCTGCACCTCCAAAATTTCTTTTACACCTCAAAAAAATTTTAAATTCTAAAAATACATTTTGACCATTTAAGTAAAGTCACATACTTCACATCCTAAAATTATTTTCGGTTGTGAACTTCCGGAAGTCAAAATATATAACTAGAAGTTGACTTTCAGAAGTTTATATTTTGATTTACGGAAGTCGACTTCTGGTGATATATTTTGATTTTTAGAAGTTGACTTCCAATAATATATTTTGACTTCCGGAAGTCGACTTCCGATAATATATTTTGACTTCTGGAAGTTGACTTTGGTTATATATTTTAACTTCCGGAAGTTGGCTTTCCATTATATATTTTGACTTTTGAAAATATTATTCACAGGAAATCGATATCCAAAAATAATTTTGGAGGTGTAATGTACATGGTTATGCTCAAATGGTAAAAAGATACTTTTAGAATTTAAAAAATTTTTGGAGATGCGGAAAAAATACTTGAAGGTGCATAAAGAAAGCCCCCTTCGGGAATAATAGAGTGGGTCTAACAAGACCAACCGCCTACAGGCCCAGCCCAATAAAAATAAGGCCCGGCCCAAGAACAAATGAACAACATTATTACAACTATTTCATTTTACATTCCCATATTTTCGCTACATCCCATAAATATGAAAACTAACGTAACAGAGAAAGGTTGAAGCTGAGGTAACTGAGGATGCTTGCAGCGTTTGAAAATGCAAACGTTGGGAAGTGTTACCAGACAGCGGAATCTCTGGTGTTGCTGGTGAAGCAATGTGGGTCGACGAAGACGGTGCAACAGGTTCATACCCAAATGGTGGTGAACTCCATTCACAACCACCACAACCACCTTCTCTCCAAAGCCATACAAGTAAAAAACTTCACCTACGCTTCTCTTATCTTCTCCCACATGAATCCCCACCCCAACGATTACGCCTTCAACATCATGATACGCGCCCTCACCACAACCTGGCACAACTACCCTCTCGCTCTCACCCTCTTCTACCGCATGAAGTCCCTCTCCGTCACCCCCGACAACTTCACCTTCCCCTTCTTCTTCCTCTCCTGTGCCAACCTCGCTGAAGTTTCCCACGCCCGAGTTGCCCATTCCCTCCTCTTCAAGCTCGGCCTTCACTCAGACCCCCACTCCGCTCACTCCCTCATTACCACCTACGCGCGGTGTGGCCGCCCCGCATGTGCGCGGAAGGTGTTTGATGAAATTCCCCACCGGGACTTGGTGTCCTGGAACTCCATGATTGCTGGGTATGCGAAGGCGGGCTGTGCCAGGGAAGCTGTAGAGGTGTTTGGGGAGATGGGGAGGCGGGACGGGTTTGAGCCGGATGAGATGAGTCTGGTGAGTGTGCTTGGGGCTTGCGGGGAGTTGGGGGATTTGGAGTTGGGGAGGTGGGTGGAGGGGTTTGTTGTGGAACGTGGCATGGCTCTTAACTCGTTTGTAGGTTCTGCTTTGATTAGTATGTATGCTAAGTGTGGGGATTTGGGGTCTGCTAGAAGGATCTTTGATAGCATGGCTACCAGAGATGTTATCACGTGGAATGCTGTTATATCAGGGTGGGTGAGTTTGTTGTTCAGACTCTTTCTAGAGATTAAGGCCTGTTTGGATATGTGTACCTACAAAAGAAGAAAATAAGAAGGAAAACGAAATAAATTTCTTTACAAGGTAAAATTGATTTAGGTATAAGAGAAAAATATTTTTTTGAAGAAGTTAATATGAGAAAAATTTTACAAATTAGCTTTTATTTAAGTTAATTTTAACTTTTGGAGAAACTATTTAAATTTTGGTTTTGATTTTCTCTTCTCATAAATGTTCATAGAGAAATGATTCAAATAGACCCTAAGTTATGTGGTTCTATCTTTTGGCTTGTATGAGCATCATTATGTGTATGGACGTATAATAGTGTTGGGTTGGGTTAGTAGTAGGTTTAGTCGAAGATGCTTTGTTCATGTCAAAAACAAGAACAGGCCCTTCAAAATAATACCTGTCTCAAATACTTTGTGGGGAACGGAAAATTTGAATGCTCCTGGTTTCATTTTACTTGTTTTTTAACTTCTATTTTTAATGTTTAATAACAAAATTGATGTGAATAATACAATAATTAGATAAATTCTGTCCATACTTTCTAGGTTCGAGTTGCGATCACTTTTGCAGTTACGGATCTGTCTTGGTTTTCCTAAAAATTCATTTTATCTTATCCTGTGATTTTCACAAACATGACAGATATGCTCAGAATGGAATGGCGGATGAAGCGATCTCTTTATTCCATGCCATGAAGGACGACAGTGTTAAGGCAAATAAAATTACCCTGACTGCAGTGCTTTCTGCATGTGCAACCATTGGCGCTCTCGATTTGGGGAAACAGATTGATGAACATGCATCACAAAGAGGATTTCAGCATGATATTTTTGTTGCTACTGCGTTGATTGATATGTATGCTAAGTGTGGGAGTTTAGAAAGTGCGCAGAGAGTTTTCAAAGAAATGCCCCAGAAAAATGAAGCTTCTTGGAATGCAATGATCTCTGCACTTGCTTCTCATGGAAAAGCCAAGGAGGCACTATCACTATTTCAGCGCATGTCAGATGAGGGTGGAGGTGCACGCCCTAATGACATAACATTTGTAGGGTTGCTTTCTGCTTGTGTGCATGCAGGCCTGGTAGCTGAGGGCCATAGATTGTTTGATATGATGAGCACATTGTTCAGATTGGTACCAAAAATTGAGCACTACTCTTGTATGGTTGATCTTTTGGCACGTGCGGGTCATTTATACGAGGCATGGGATCTAATTGAGAAAATGCCTGAAAAACCAGACAAAGTTACATTAGGTGCTTTGCTTGGTGCTTGTCGAAGGAATAAAAATGTAGATATAGGGGAACGGGTTATGCGGATGATTCTGGAGGTGGATCCTTCAAATTCTGGGAACTATATTATCTCCTCAAAAATATATGCAAATCTGAACATGTGGGAAGATTCTGCAAGGATGAGATTGCTGATGAGACAGAAAGGTATTACTAAAACTCCTGGTTGTAGCTGGATTGAAATTGAGAATCACTTGCATGAATTTCATGCTGGAGATGGCTTATGCCTTGACTCTATAGATATAAGTAACATAATATTTTTGCTCTATGAGGAACTCAAAAGGGAAGGGTATGTCCCAAAAGTTGTTGAATAGCTTTTTGATTTGTACAGAGCTAAGTTTTGTTTTACTGGAAGTTACCAGAGTTAGGAAAAGTGGGTCAAGTGGTACTCAGCTCAATTTTCGATATTCATGATTATTGGATTGGGCTCATCCGATAAGTGATCAGACAAGGCAGTTCAGTTAATTTCCAGTGAACCTTATTTGTTCTTCTGCTGTGTTGTATTGTATTCTTCTGTAGACGAAACTCCACAACATCATTTAAAGAGGATGAGACTTTGGCGTTTGCATCAGCTTAAATGCCATACAGAAATGAAAAGGATTCTCATGAAAACATGTGCTGCACTGCTCTTGCCTTTTGTAGTATCCATCGGGATCTCTGCTCCAAGTTTTGACACTCTTGAGAAGTTTTTCACTTTTTTGATTTGGGGAAATATGAAAACAGATTTTTCTTCTGAAGAACAAGACTCTCCATCGATCAGGCAAACATTTGGGGTCAGGAGGATCCAACAATTGATCTTTCTTTCAGGGAAACAACATTAGCTCTTCTATATATATCAGCAAACAATAAAAGAGTATTTGAAAGTTTTGGTACTCCCTATTTATATTTGATATTGCACAGTGGAGGTTTAGTTAGGCAAAATATATAGCAACAAAACTATTTTACAGATAGGTTGAACAAAGAATTTTCGTTGGTCATGAATGAAGATTCAATGGTGAATGTTGATGAAAAAAGTTGATGAGCTACTGGGAGATGATGATACGAGCTTAAGCAAACTCATTGGCCACCTTCATTTTTCTTTTGTGCTTTCCTTTTCTTGTTCTACATACAATACGATAAGTTTATTCAAAATTCATGAGATTTTTTTTGCCAATGGTATAATTTTCACAGTGGGCTTTCATGTAATATACTTTAATACAAAAAAAATTTGAAAAAATAGAAAAAAGTATTTATGTTAGTCACACTAACTGTATTAATTAGGTGCAATTAACACAATAATGAGTAAGTTCACTAAATTGATTGATATTACAGTTTTTTCTTCGATTATTGTAATAGTTATTTAAATTAACTACAGTTTTTAATTACGATTGTGTGCATTTTAATTGTGTTAATTAACCTTACTTTTGCATTAATTGCTTATTTCACACTTCATTAACTTTCAATGTTTAACTATATTTGTTATCAATTATTTAATATTCACTTAAAATAATTTCAATGTATATTTTTAATCATCATTATGATGTTTTTTATACAAACTAAGTTTGTTAACACAAAATTTACAGTGAGCAGATCAGATAGAGATAGATGGTAATGCTGGGACATTTCAGCCAAAAATATAAGAGCAGTAGAAGAGAAAATAAAACCAGAGGTGAAATTTTGACATATAATTAATTATTAGGTTTATTTAAATTAAAAAGTCCACAAGTGTAAGTACATCAAATGCATTTTGTAATAAAAGTTTTCCTTTCCTTTATTAAGCATTAAAACTTAAGAATTATGTTATGAAATATAATGCATGTGATAAATATTCTTAATCATATTAGATTTTAACACATAAAAAAAAAAATCTACATTTTTTTACTATATATTAATATTTTGCAAATAACTTTTTTGTTCTCCTCAATATATTTGAGAATGTTATTATGAAGTTAATTAATCAAGATAAATGTTATTGGCAATAGAAATATCATGCGTCAGACTATGTTTTAATCTTTGAAATAGTTGATCTTATTTTATTTACTTTTGTTTTCTCACTTCAAGCTTGTATCCTAGACTCTCTTGTTTTCATTTAGTATTATCCTTTACAAGTATAATAATTATTTCTAACTTGAAAATGCGGAGACAAATATTTGTACTTTCTAATTAGAAACATACATTTTCTCAATGTATTACAATTTTATCAACTGATCCTCTGTTTATCTTTGGCATTTTTTTAGTGGTTAATCATATATTTATTAGTTTATTTCAATTTTATTGTTAATTGCAAACTCATAGGTACAATAAAAATTTGAAATATTATAATAAAGTTATTGATGCAATATTTATAAATATATATTTTTTAAAATGTTTATCCAGACATGTCTACATGCTTGCAAGGCAAACAATATGCAACACAAATCAATAAAACTAACTTGTGATTCTTTTCTTGAGGTCAGTTCACCTATGTCCATTTTTTTGTGAGTAAACGGAAATTGATTAGTGTACATTCTCATTCGTTGTTATCAAAAATATTATCCCATATTGTGCATTATAATGAAGGAGCTTCACTTTGGAAAACACCAAATAATCAATTTAACACATTTATATCACTATTTAAATTTGTTAGTATAAACTATACATCATAAATGTGTGATAATCACCTTTAAGTAGGGGTGAAAAAATACTCAACCCTACAATCCCATGAAAATCGACAAAGAACGGATGAATTTTGTTTGATGTATTTGAATTTGGATTAAGCGGATAAAAATATTCATGTAAATATAGATATAAATGTTCGGGTACGCGTACCAAATAAAAAATCTATGGATACCTGATCTGACCTAGAATTAGTTAAATTTTTTCTCAAACCTTGATTTGTTGCTGCTAATCTCCTCACCCTTTTGCATCTGCAATACATTTGAAAACCAAATCAACAAATTTTCAAAACCCTTCTGATCTCATGGAATACCATTTAACACAAACGTTCTCTTCTTTATTTCCTGTGAGAAATAATATTGCAAAAATGATTCTTCTTTTGAAGGACGAGTGTCAAAACGCAGTTGAATTGCAAACCAAGCTTACTTCATCTTAGGCGAGTGCGCGTTGTGGACCAATCTACTTTGATATGTTTTGATATGCTTCCTTTTGGTTCAATTTGCCACTATGAGGTTCGATCTGCCGCAATCAGGTTCGATCTGTCCCGATTTACTTCGATCTTCACCAATCTTCCTCTATCGGCTCCGTAGGTGGCGGTGTGGTGGGGTTTGCTAGGTCTGTGCAGTGGTGTGGTGATAGAAAGCACCCAAAATGTGGAGAAGTTGGAGAAACATGGCTGGAAATTATTTTTCTTTTAATCTCACATTATTTTACATTTGATTCGGATAACCGCAATACATCCGCTTGTAACCGATCCGAATAAATCCGAACCCGCATAATCCAAAAAATAAAATAGTCGAATCTGATTTTCAAATATTAAATTTGGATTGGGTCAGATTAACCTTCTTAGACCCAAATCAACCCAACCCGACCAATAAATACGCCTAACTCTAATGTATCGATCGTCATGAGTTATCAATATTTACATTCCAAATACATATAATCAATTAAAACCACGTGCATTTCCAAACTATAGTAGATAAATTAATGTTTTTATCCACTTTCTTAACTAATATGTCCCCTTCACATATTTAAAAATGCCTATAAGCATTGTAATAATGCATACTCCCATTTGATTGCCATTTATGACCTTTCTTCTTTATCTAAAATAATTACTGCTCTCTACTTGTTGTTGAATATTGCTTGAATATCTCATTAATTATTTCATATTCTTGCTATTTATGATTTCTCGTTTTCTTTTATAGTAATTATTGGCTTTACTCCACGTTGAGTATTTTTAAATATTTTATTATTTTCTTTTTATTGTTGTCTTCAATTGTTTCTTGAACAATTTTGATCATAAAATATTGAAATGAAAGTATAAGTATGTTTAACAAATGAATGGAAATAATATGAACAAAATTAGAAATAACGTAAAAGTGTTATCTTTTAAAATTAAATAGAATTAGAATCAACAACTACTTCTTCTAAGATGACTAATTTTATTTATAACAACATAATAATAACAAAATTACATAAAGTGAACAACTAAACTTGCCCAAAAAAAAATTACAAGTGATTTTCTTGTATTGATTTTCAAAACTCTTCATTATAATTTTGTTCAGTGTCATTATGTTATTAAATCTCTTATTTTTAGACTTATTATATTCAGAGCACTTTTTTCCATTGTTAGAATTTTTCAGGCATGTAAAGTCTATCCTTGTACAGTGTATTGGTTGCAATTTATGGCATTGAGTATTCATTTTTTATTTTCACAATTTAATATTTTCATTCTAAAAACAACATCACATTGACTAAAATGCATAATAAAATTGTTGAATTATTCATTAATATAGATATTTATATATGTTGTTAGTTCTAAACTGTAATGTGAAATTGAAATTTATCCATTTTTGAAATTTTAATATAATTTGATCACCAACTTTAAAAATAAATGTATAGTTCTTCTAATCTAATTTCGTAAATTTTTTTAAGTTTTGAGTGACGTTTTGAATTGACGTTTAAGTTGTTTACACTATATAACACATTATAATCTCGAAGATTGTTTAATATGTAAAAAAAGTTATACGTTTTGATTAAAAATACTATATCTATTCATTTTTAAATTTGAGATACCAAAATGTATCAAAGTTTCAAATAACGATGAATTTTAATTTCGCGACTGAATATATATATAATCCTCTATCCAATGCTTATAACTTGTTAGAATGATACATATATAAGTTTTATCATTCCACTAAATATCTAAAACACTTTGATGTACAAGAGCAAACATGTGATGAAGCAACGAAAGCATTAACTTGATGCATGAGAGAAGGTGCACCAACCCATTCATGTGACACCCTTCATGCCAAATCAACCTCAAATCAACTCATTAACTCTCCAAATATATATATTATGTCCCTGAAATCATAGTATATACAAAAGAGTTGTAATTAATAAAGTCCTAGTTTTGAGAAAAGAAAGAGTTGTATATGGAAAGTCAAGAAAAGAACAGTGTTGGATTCTTTCAGATGCCTCTGCACTATCCAAGATACACTCAGAAAGATTACGAAGACATGCCTGAGTGGAAGCTTGATAGCCTCCTCAAGGAATATGGCTTGCCAACAAATGGTGATTTGGCTTACAAAAGAGACTTTGCCATGGGTGCTTTTCTTTGGCCTAATTCACTCTTGTTGCATAACAATGTACTAACTAAAACTTATCACAAGTGATTATCAAAACCAACAACGAACTTTACACATAGTTTAGCATAAGCAAACTACATATATGATTTTGTTAAAATTATTATCACTGAAAAATATATTATCTTGTCTCTTTTAATCTTATATACTTCTCTTCCCTATCGAGACGAATAATTTATAATTCTCTATTAACTTAATTCTTAAATCCGTCACTAATAAAAGTCAGAATAATCCAAAACTTTTTTACAAAACTGGATTAAAATATATTATTTTTGTTCAACTTTTATTATTATTATATTTATTTTCTCTATTTAAAATAATAATACTTTGATCTTCAACAACAAATCTGAATCATATTATATATATATATATATATATATATATATATATATAAAAAA
>Ga0209589_1004488_pt1 | contig 24084 bp, 26 predicted proteins | sample CowpeawhiteBW_FD_187525 | JGI IMG/M metagenome (GOLD analysis project Ga0209589, IMG submission 187525) | Root nodule microbial communities of legume samples collected from California USA - Cow pea white BW (SPAdes) (version 2) | ecosystem: Host-associated > Plants > Roots > Nodule | place: USA...
CCAAATGATTCAGATTCAGACCAATGGGTTATGGATATGCATGTTATTTTACATATTCTTACAATGTCACAATGGTTGATCACAAACAAGATGTTTGTTCACATGTGGTAGCACAATGGTTTCATGAAGGTATATGAAACAAACCATAGTAGCAACATCGTCTAATCATACAAAATTACGAGGAAAGTTGTGAATATGTTTGGTTAAGGTTTATAATTCAACATGTGCAAGAAACTTGTGACTATCCCCGAGAAAGATGGAATCAACAACCATATATGAAGACAATAATGTATTGTTCAATTGAAAAGATGATATAGATATCCAAAAATTCGTTCATCTGAAAATATGACAAGTCTATTTGTAAAGTTTTTGCCAAGAAAAACTTTTGAGCAAATGACTCACAAATTCGGACTCTGTCACCTTAATGATGTAAGTTTACATGAGGGGGAGAAATAGAATATGTGATGAACAATATTGTATTAAAGAATACAAAATGTTGTACTCTTTTTCCTTCACTATGTTTTTTATCCCAAAGGGTTTTTACTAGTAAGGTTTTAACGAGGCACATTCTTTCCCAAAGGATTTTTCCTAGTAAGGTTTTAACGATGCACATTCTTTATCAATGGACACTCAAGGGGGAGTGTTATGAATTAATGATTGTCCATTGATTTGATACATTTACTCATATGATTCATTACTCTTTATGTTAAATATTTGTATTAACTAAGTTTATTTGTTTCCTTTATGGATTACATATTGTATCTATAAATAGGACTCTTCCTATCAATAATAAGATACAGATGAATTGCTTCCTATTCTCTCATTTTTTATTCTCTATTGTTTCTTCTCTTCTCTATTATCTATATTATTTTCTCTGTTATTCGACTTTATTTCATAATAAAAACTTATAATGTAGATTTATACAAATTGATTTTTCATGAAATCAACCAAGTGTTAACGGTCAGATATAATGTAAGTCATACAATAAAATATACTTTTCTTTTCAAATTATACTTTTGAATGCTATTAATTTTTTTTTTTCATTTAAAAATGAGTCGATATAATTATTATGGTGCAAATAATAAATGACATTGAAACGTTTACATCTGTCACACTGTGATAACCTATAAGATGGAGATTTTGAGAAAGTAAGACAAAATAATAAAAAAAAAAAACAAAAATCGTCCGACAATTTAAAATTTCATCATAAGATTTAAAGAAAAGAAAAAGAAACAACGTTGAAGTCATAAAATATGAAGTTGTATGTGTAGAACCCAGATTAGTATCGTGAATCTGCATAGAAGTGGGGAAGTAAGTAAACGTGATTTCTCGTCTTCAATAGAGTCAAACAACAATGTGCTTTATCCTTCGCATTTCACATAGATTCTGGAATTGAGTCAAATGCTACGATCTCGGCGGCGCTCCCCTTACGGCGCCTACCTCTGCGCCGTCATCTCAGCGCTGCTCCTCCTCCTCTCCGTCTCCCTCCTCTACTCCCGCCTATCCCGCTCCCACCCTCACTCCGACCACCTCCCCCGCCCCTCCTTCTCCCACTCCGCCGACCTCTCCGCCGCCGATGACCCCATCGACGAGGTCGACTTCGTAGACGAAACCCTAGACCCTCCTACCCTCCGCCTCAATCCTTCTCCCCGTTACTACTTCGACCCCCTCACCGCTTCCATTCGCCGCTCCTTCCTCTCCCCTCCCTCCCTCCTCCAATCGCGCACCGACAACGACTTACCCTTCCGATCCCTCCCCGACCACGACCCCTCCAAGGTCTCCTTCGCCTCCGATGACGTCCCTGTCGATATCGCCGTCAGAAACATGGCCACGCGCGTCACCACAATCGAGGACGCGCTGCTACTCAAACACTCTCCCCTCAGGGACGGCTGGGGCGACTGGTTCGACAAGAAAAGCGTGTTTCTCAGGAAAGATAGAATGTTCAGATCCAACTTGGATGTGTTGAACCCCCTCAACAACCCCTTGCTTCAGGATCCCGACGCTGTCGGCACCACCGGGCTCACCAGGGGCGACCGCACTGTCCAAAAGTGGTGGATCCACGAGTTCAAGAAACTCCCCTTCCCTACTAACAAGAAGGTTCCACTTAACATCAATGTACTACCCACTCCAGTCACCAAAGTTGGCGCAGAACGCAGAACTTTGAATCATAACACCATCAGCAACAACAATAATAATGAACAAGAGATTGCTCAGGAAGTTTTGAATTCAGGTACCAATGGCGGTGAATCAAGCATTCAGAATGATGTAAATGTCATTGGTGCTGGGGTTCAGTCTAGGAAGAATCATATATATGCGGATGGGGATACTTGGGGGTACTATCCTGGGTTGCCGTTGCGATTGCCATTCAACGACTTCATGGGTGCGTTTTTCAGGGTGGGGAAATGTGTTACTCGGGTTTTTATGGTGTGGAATTCGCCTCCTTGGATGTACACTGTTCGGCTCCAGCGTGGCCTCGAGAGTTTGCTCTTTCATCACCCTGCTGCTTGTGTTGTTGTGTTCTCTGAGACGGTTGAGCTTGATTTCTTCAAAGATAGCTTTGTTAAGGATGGGTAATTGTTGCATCTCTTGGTCTCGCTTTTGCTTCCTTGCCGTGCAAGTTACTGTGTTTTTGAATTTTAAGGACTTACTTTTACCAGTTACAAAGTTGCTGTTGCTATGCCAAATCTCGACGAGTTGCTCAAGGATACGCCTGCTCACATTTTTGCTTCTGTGTGGTTTGAATGGAAGAAGACTGAGTTCTATTCCACTCATTACAGTGAGCTAATCCGCCTAGCTGCTCTGTACAAGTAGGTTTTCACGGTTGTCTTGGTTGTTAGGTGGTTAGCTACATGCTTATATTTGTGTAATAATTTGGTGAAGTATTCGACATGCTGATAGTGTTTAGTTCAGTTTGCTATATATATATTGGAGTAGGCTGTGAACTGACTGTTTCGGATGTTTTTTGATGGGAAATTGGTGTAAGGATCAATTATGGCAATGACACTCTTTTTTTGTCTTATCAGGTATGGTGGGATCTATCTAGACTCAGATATCATTGTTTTGAAGCCAATTTCTCTTCTTAATAATTGTGTTGGTATGGAGGATCGTGGAAATGGAAGTGCTTTGAATGGTGCTGTGATGGCTTTTCAAAGGCACAGGTATTGTTTCCATGCTCTCTATATTTGCAGAATATTTTCATTTTCTAAATAAATGATTTTCAAGGACGCTGCTGAAGTGAGGGTAATCTCATGAGTGTCCTAATTCTATTCTGTCATGGACTGGCTCCGTTAATTCAAGAGTTGTGTGCTGTTTGTTCTCTTGCGCCTCAACGGGATAAGAGTTGGATGCTCTTTTCATAATATTTTTATGTGTTTAAGTTGGTTTTTATTTATTTTATATTTCTTTTGATAATTTCTTCAGAATGTGACAATTATGCATGAGTATGAGAAATCATGACATGTGAACATTTCTATCTTGTTCAATTTCACCATAACTATCATATGGAGAAGCACAACTTTATCTTTGGTCGCTCGCTGACTCTTTTATTTTGAGTGCCCATTTTTTTTGTGATTGGAACACTTCTGTTTCCTTCATTGCATAAGCATGGGGAGGAATCCCCTATCGAAATAGAGAAAAGAAAAGGATTATTTTACTGAAAATGAGCAGAACAATGAAAAATGCTCTCACCTAGGGGTTTGCCCTTCACAAAAGGTTGTCCTTTCAGAACTATGGCTCTTGCTTGGCCGATTCACATGAAATACAGTGCCCTTAATGTCTTCTATACCCTTGTTTCCCCTTATTTATTGAACTAGGTTATCTTGTTGCTGAAGTCTTAACTTCGCTCCTGGCTTTGGAAATGTTCACTTGGGCTTTCCACTGGTTCCTATCAACCAAGGCTGCAAGTGCGGGCAGTTGGCAGTCCACTTCTATTTAACTTCCTTTAACAAGCTCCCTAAAGTAGAATTCTGTTTATTATTATAAATACGGGGATGAATGGAAGATGTAAATCTTGTGTTCGGAATCCTTATTCGGTATATCTTGAACTTTTAGATACTACCACAAATACGGGATATCAAATGTCATGACTAAATTTTTAGATTAATCTACAGACATTCTGAATGAAATGTTTTTCTCTGTCCTTTTGTAATCATATTGAACTTTTGCAGTTTATTCATAAAGGAGTGCTTAGAAGAGTTCTATATGACGTACGATGATACCAGTCTGAGAGGGAATGGTGCTGATCTGTTGACAAGGGTTGCACAGAAATATTTGATAGAGGAAAATAAATCTGTCAAGGACTTGAAGTTGAAAGTAGAACCCTCCAATATTTTCTTCCCTGTTAGTTCTCAGAACATATCAAGGTAAATTGACATTTGCCTCCATTGATTAGTATTGAGTAATAGAAATACACGTGTTTGCATTTTTCACTAGCCAACTTTTTTGGTAGAGTCTAATTTGGAGAGTAATACTGCCTTGTTTTTTTGTTTACTTTTTTGTGCTTGAGTACCTTACCCTAATTAAACTGTAAACAGATGCTTTATTGCACCGATAACAGAGACTGATAAAGCTGAACAAGATGTGCTGCTTGAAAATATCCTGCACAATTCATTGACATTCCATTTCTGGAACAGCTTGACATTTTCTCTCATCCCTGAACCAGATAGCCTTGTGTCTAGACTTTTTAATCATGCATGTATCCGATGCCAGGAATTACTATGATTGCCAACTTCTACCAATTTTGTCTCGAGATTCCATTCAGATTAAAGTCCAGAAAATATCGGCAGGGTCTTGTCCATGCAGTTGTACAATTTTATTGTATGTTAGTGAATCACTGGGTTTAAGTCCACGTCTAAAAGATAGCTAAGATATACAGAAAATTTTGTAAAGCAAAATATAATGATAATGTATTAGTATCTGAGTTTATAGTCTGTGAGAACATGTTATTTATCATTTCTTAATTTTTTAATAAATTATTAATTTCTTGATGTGATATTGCGCTTTACTACTCAAGACATTGGAACTATCTTTAGCTATTACTTGTTTGAAGCGAAACTCTATCATTAGGTGATTTCACGTGGGTTGTACATAAAAAAGAGAATGAGCAAATTTTTTAAGCGAAATTACAGTGAAATTTGTTTGATAATAGAATATCCAATTAGCGTTATTTAACACTGTTCATTCATTAAATCGGTTCGAGTAATGGTTAACGTTACTATTCAATGCCCTTCATATTTATCTATGCACCTTCAAAATGTCAGATTGCTCATTGCTGTAAAATAGAACGCACTGAAGATTTCATCCTTTTAAAAGGAAATAGAAAATGTTTTTTCCTCAAGGAACGTCAGAACATCTATCCTTGTACATCTGAAGACATTACTTTGTAACAGACTAACCGTTTTGGACCTCTGCAAGAAATGACACATGTGGATCGACACTCGAGTACTCGAAGTTCTCCTGAAAAATTACCTGTTCATTCAGCTTTACATTTGGCATATAAAATGTTCTAAAATTAATGGAAATTTAAAGTAATAATTACTTGATATTTCCAAGGGCTTTTTTGTTAGAAAATAATTTTTGAAACAATAATTAACTCGTCAAAAATGGGTAGTCCTTTTATTCTTTTCTTATGATAATGGTGTTATCAGGCCATCATCATCCACAATATCATTCATTTCAGTTGTGACACATTATGAATGATGATAACAATTAGGAAAAGTTTTTAAGTGGTACTTTTTATTTTTTCTTCCCTCATATCAGCAGTTGCAATGGTATCAGATGGAAACTTTACGGTACTAATGGATGCAGATTTTAGAGTCACCTACCTATGGTTTCAAGATGCACTCTTTTTCTCTGCTCAGCGACCACTGGACACAAAACCTTTGCTTTTCTTCAGGTTATCCCTCTGGTTCTTTCTCATCTCAGTTAATATATCTTCACAATCCAAGTTCCACTTTCATACTCCCTTCTATTCAGGTTGCAATTCACTTTCTATGTGATGCCTTTCAGTATTTGCGATCAAAAGAGGTCTGACCCCGCACTTCTTAACAATGTCCAACCGTTGAGATGGACCCTTGAATTTAAAGATTACTCTGAGTTTTAAGTTATTGGCATCATAGTACAAGCTTAAATCCTTGAAATCTTGTAATATGGAGGCATTAAAAGTGGGATAGTAGCATATAAATATATGATCTGAATTAAAACCTCTAGGGACCTGCATTACAGTTGTGCAATGTCCAAGAAAGGGATCACTGGGGCCAGAGTAGGAGGCAGATTTTACAAAGTGATAACAATTGATATCTGGATCATACCCTTCATAACTGTTCTGTTGGAAACCACCAATTACAAGGCACAGAGCAAAACCTAAGAACATCGAGTCAAGGAACCACTCTAGAGGAATTTCCATGTCCAGTGAAGAATTTGTTGATTGGTGGCTGAACCAGTCTGGGATTTCAGTTCCTGGCAAACAAATAGAAATAAGAGGTCCAAGAGGTATTCTTTCTTTCAAAGAAGTAAAAGCTGCTTCAAAGGGTGCATCTGCAATGATGTTGTTGCGTGACTTTTGGTCTAAGTTTATGCAATTCCAATAGAATGTATACCTATCTTCTATTAAGATATTCTTTGTACTTTGAACAATCTTAAGTGATCTGCAGTCAGCTGCACACAATGATTGCAGGCATTGTGGGAGCTCTGGTAGAGCCTTGAGCTTCTTGCACTCAATTAAGGTGATCTTTCGCAAGTGAACCAGATCTCTGATGCTTATCGGCAAGCTTTCAATGTCACATCCACTTACAAACAAATCTTCCAAATTTGGCGGAAGCTCTGGTAAATACTGCAGCCTCGTGCACTTTGTGAAGGCTAGTTTCCTCATATGTGACAGATTTTTAATGCTTTCAGGCAGGAACTTAATATTGCTTTCACTTAGTGAAAATTCTTCCAAGAATGGTGGAAGCTCTGGTAGAGAATGAAACATTTTCCACTTAACCTGAGGAAACATCTGTAGTTGAGAAAGACCCTTCATGCTCACAAGATGTGGATCGACTTTACTTTCACTGAGTAATGGAGCTTTCAAAGATGGTGGAAGATCCTGTGGAGTCAAAAGCTTCTTGTGGTTAATTAGGGCAAGTTTTCTCAAATGAGAAAGGTCTTTGATACTTACAGGTAAGCACACAATATTACTTTCATCTAAGGATAAGTCTTCCAAAGATGGTGGAAGGCTTGGTAAGGACTGTAGCTTCTTGCACTCAGTCAAGGTAAGTTTTTTTAGACTAGGAAGATCTTTGATGCTTGCAGGTAAATTCTCAATAGTGCTTCCCTTTAGTGATAAATCTGCTAAGGATGACAAAGTCCATAGTTCATGCATATTTGGCCTTTCAGAGAAGGATACAAGAGATGAATCCTCAAGTTTTGGTCTTTCAGGAAAACTCACCAGTTTTTTACAGGAATGAAGAACCAAAGTATAAAGCTTGTTATTGCGCCAAACTGATGTTGGCAATTCTCTTATTGATGTGCCTCTCAAATTCAAGTATTCCATGCTCTCCGAAGTCACAGAAAACTCTTCAAGAATTGAACAATCTCTCAGATTGAGTCTTTGAAGAGATTTGAAGTGAATCTTGCTTGTAAGGCTCTTGAGTTTGTTGCAGGATTCCAGATTCAAGTAAACAAGCTTGTTCAGATGCTGCCAAACAGTCTCTGGGAAATCTGCTATTTTTGTTTCTCTCAAGTCCAGGCGTGTCATGTTCTCCGAAGTCAATGAAAACTCATCAAGACTAGAACAGCGTCTGAGAATGAACATATCAAGAGAAGTTAAGTGAATGTTTCTTGGAAGACTCTTGAGACTCTTGCAGGATTCCAAGTTAAACAGAAGAAGCTTCTTGACATATTGGATGGATAAGGGAACATGAAGCAGACTTGTGCAATTAGAAACATCTATAGTTTCAAGATTTGGTGCCTGAGATAAATCTGGGAGATTAGTTAAATTTTTGCAGGCATGGAGGTTCATCTCCTTCAAGCTTGGAAGACACTGCAGCGGCAAAGAGTAAAAAAGTCTTTAGTAGCACAATCATTCAACTTGACCTGTTGTAAAGTGAAATAGATTACCTTGATTCCATCCCAAAGTTTCTCAACGTAGCTTTCCATCATTGAAAGCACAACAAGGTTGTCAGGACAAAAAGTTGATGGCAGAGACTTGGAAGGGTATCCATCCCATTGTAGGTACATTAATTTATTAGGCAAGGATTCAAGACCTGAAGGAAGGTGCAAATTGCATTTCCTACTCTTCCCCATATAGAATTTGAGAAATCTCATATTTATCATCCTTGAGAAAGTCTCATAGCTCAGCAGCAGGACTCTTATTTGAGACACATCTAAGATTATGCCTTCAACTGCTTCAGTTCCCTGATAAACACAAGTTACAATGTTAGGTAATAAAAAGTATCACAGTTAACCAGATTTGCATCATTTCAAAAAGGGAAGTCAATTTATTTTTCTTACCCTGTTATTTTTCAACACATCATAGATTTCTTTAAGATCCCACAATCGGCTACGCCTTCCAGGATCTTTGATAGACTCCTGATGAACAATTTCCCAACCCATTTCCTGTATCAATTCATGCATACAGACGTCACCATTATCAGAAAAAGTTATAAGACCTTTTTCTAGAAGGATTTTTATACCAATATATGCATAGAAACCACAAAATTCGAGCAACCTTATAACATTTTCTTTATTTTCTCCTCTGAAAAAGCATGCAATGTCCAGGAACATGTTTTTTTGTTCATAATCTAATCCATCATAACTCCATCTCAAGACATTCTGAATTTCAGCATTGGGAACCTTCTTGAATTTTCTCAGAGCATTGTCCCATTGCTGCTCATTTCTGGAATGGAGAACTGAACCTAAAACTTTTAAAGCCAATGGATTTCCATTTGCATGATCAACCGCTTGTTTAGACAGCATTTCAAAGCCCCTTTCAGGATAAGTTTTCCCGAAGGCATTTAAACTAAAAAGCCTAACAGATTGATCAAGGGACAATCCCTTAACCTCATAGATTGCATCTACCCCTTTGCTAAGGACATGCTTGTCTCTTGTAGTGACAATGACCCTACTCCCAGATCCCAAGCAATCATGTTGTGCAACAAGATCTTCGAGTTTCTTTGAATCGTCCACATCATCAAGCACTATCAAAACCTTTTTCTGTCTAAGCCTCTTCATAACAAACGTAGATCTCACTTTGGAAGTGCTTATATGGGGATTCACATCTTCTAATATCTCAGAAAGAAGTTTATTGCGCAAATAATCAAGTCCTTTCTTTTCATGTTCTAGCATTACATTTGCCAAGAAGCAACTAGCTTCAAACTGAGATGATAATTTGGCAAATAAAGCGCTCGCAATGGTTGTCTTACCTAATCCACCCATTCCCCAAATTCCAATTATGCGAACTTCTTTTGACCTTAGTCTCAATAATGATTCAATAGGAGCAAGATTTTGATCAATTCCAACAAGTGTTTCTTTTACTTCAGCTGGATACATATGGTTTAGTTTTTGCATAACATCTTTGACAATTTCCTCAATGAGTTCACTCTCCGTCCTAATACGCAGAGAAAGAATACATACAAATATAAGGTGAAATGTGCATCACAACTTGAAACAAAATGTAATCACATATTTACTTTAAAAGATGTAATTCATCTTCACATTGACTTATGATCTGAGAAATCCTATACTACCTTTTGAAAAATTTAAGGACCGTCAAGATATCACGATGTATGAACACATATGCCAATACTCAAGAATGTATCTTAGGAAGACTTATTTTTATTCTAGAGCCCCTTTTCTTAAATTGGTACTATAGAATATTCAATAAAGAAAGGGAAGGATTATGGGATATTTCCTATTTACAAGAATAATTGAGAATTCCTGACAGTTATGTATTAAAGGTACAGAATAATCTATTATTAAAGACAGAATAAACTATATTTATACATAATAACAAGGACTCAGTTAGTGTTAGTGAAAAACTCTACCCCGCTATTTGCCAAACTCCTACTATATTATTGATTTATCTGGTTAGCATATTAACTCTAAATCGATCACAGTGTTTGAAGAAAGAAAACAAAGAGGGGAGATTTCTAAAAGAAAAAGTATATCTGTTACCTAAAATTCTTTGATTCCCACCCAACTATGTCTGCCACTTGAGTGAGAGCAGCTTTCCATGTCTGCAACATGGCCATGTTTTGTTTGACATCATTTTTATATTTTTGAAACGCCATTCCGTAAGTTCCTGTCTGCTTCCTGACATGGGAAGGGTCAATCTTATAGAAAACAGGAATCACAAAGTGTCCTCCACGTTTCCTGAGTTGAAGTATTTTGGCGAGTTCACGCAAGCACCAGGTGGAGGAAGCATAGTACTTGGAGAGAACAACCAGAGAAACATTGGAGTGTTTGATGGCTTCAAAAATAGAGGGAGAGATTTCATCCCCTTTGTGAAGCCTGTTATCTATGAAGGCTTGGATGTTCTTCTGCTGAAAAGCTGCATAGAGATGGCTTGTGAAGCTGTTGCGCGTGTCCTCACCTCTAAAACTGATGAAAACATCGTGTCTTTTAAGAGGTACTCTAGAAGAGAAAGAGGAAGAAGAAGAAGATGAAGAAGAAGAAGGCTCAGCTGAAATTTTAACCATTCTGGGTGGATATGAGCATGATGATTGTCTAAGTCTGCTGCTGCTGATTTTTCTATCCCCACCAACCATACTGCAACTAACTTTAACTTTTGTTTGAACAAGGTAAGGTTGCTATGTGCATCTGTTCTTCTGTGCTTGTTATCTTCCAAAAATTAACTTCTTGTCTTTGTGATCTTGGCTTGAGTTTTTCCTTTTTTTGCAACCTCATTGTGCATGGTAAAAGAAAACATGATTTTGATAAAGTACAAACAGTTATCAGGAAATGGAAGAGCTCCATTAGGTCAAGGTCAACTATAGCTTTTCAATTTGGAAACAAAACTACACTTTCCGAGTTCCAATTTTCCAGTGTGCTAGTTGTATTGTTATTATTTGAAGAGCTTCATTGACTTGTCTTTTTGTTTAGTTCATATATTCTTTTAAGTCTTGCCTTATCGTTTGACTTCATTGAAGCTCGTTTGGTTTGTAAATTTAGATATTCTTAATTGAGTTTTTGTTAATTTTTTTAAACTATAGAGTACTTAAAATGTTTACATTTTTCGATTGAGTTCTTACTATTTAATTTTATATAACCTTATCATTTTGTTTGTCTTCACGTGTTAAAGAAATATGAGAAAGAAATTTGAAATTTTGTGATTAATATAAAATGATTCTAGTTAATGTAAAATGACTATTGACTTTTATTGTTTTGTTAATTTGTTTATTTGTCACCAAGTGTCAATAAATGTGAGATACAACTGTTAAAATGGGTAATTCGACCCGACCCGGCTTGACCTACCACAGGTTGATGATTTAGTGAGCCAACTCAATCCGACTCACTTTTTAGCGAGTCAAAAAAATTCGAACCCGGTCCGGTCCACCACGTGTTAGCGGGTTAAACGAGTTGGCTCATAGGTTTACTTAATTAAAAAAAGTACAATTTTTTTATTTTTTTTTTCAGTCAAAACTAAATTGTAATTCTAATTAAAATGTTAATAAACTTTAATACAATTCAAATACAAATCAAAATAAAAAAATACAAATTATTTATGTGTTGGATAAAAAAAACCTAACATGACCAAAATGTAAAGCCCAACTTAATAAAAAATAAATAAAAAACATAGTGTGACTCTTTTATCTGCTGGTTGGTGAGCCGACCTGGCTCACCATGGGTTCAACTCGGGTGAGTTAGGTTCTAAATGAGCCGGATCAAAAATCAACCCGTATTGTAATTTATAAAAGAATTCCAACTCAACCCGACCCGAATCCGCAGGTGACCCGAATCCGTGGTGAGTCGGATTGGCCTGCGGATTCCAACCTATTTTAACATCTCTAATGTGAGACTTTGTGACTAATTATAAAATGATGTTGTGGTTAATAAAAATAACCGGTGACTTTTATTGTTTTGATAAAAAAAGTATTAGATAATAAAGATTAGAGTTCATATTCTCTACTGGTTTTTTGGTGTTGTCATCTGCTAAGCATTAAAAATACATTGTGTTGGTATTTTAAATATCTTTTTAATATATTTTAAAACGTTAAAATTAATAATAATTAGTGTATTATGAAAGTACAATGGAAAAACATCACAACAAAACTCAGCAGAGAATCCAAATTCTAAAGATTGTCACATTAATGGTGGTGACCACGATACTATAGGTTGCTATATGTGATGACATGGAAGTCATTAGTGAGCATGATAACTCATCTGACATGTTTTCAGTAAAATATAAGTAATTTGTCATTTTACCTTGGTCATAATAACGTTCTATATTAACCATAAAATCTTACACTTTTTTACGCGTGTAAATGAGATGACAATCACATAAGTAATTTAGTGAAAAACACTAAATGATGTATTAAATATAAAAAGAAGGGTTAAGTATGTTTTTAGTCCCTAAACTTTGACTCAAAATTGGAATTCGTCCCTGGTCAAAACTTTGATAAATTTTGATCCCTAAACTTTAAAAATGAATGAATATAATCCTTTTAACCTAATTTTGTTAACCTTTTTTTTACATTTTGAATGCATTTCTCAGTAAATATTGAGTTGAGAATGTGTCAAACGACGTAAACAACTCCAATATTTACTGAGAAATGCATTCGAAACTTAAAAAAGAGTTAACAAAATTGGGTTAAAAGGACTATATTCATTCATTTTTAAAGTTTAGGGACCAAAATTTATCAAAGTTTCGACTAGGAACGAATTCCAATTTTGAACCAAAGTTCAGGGACTAAAAAATACTTAACCCTATAAAAAATTTGAATACTCGAATGAAAAAAAAATATATTAATAGATTTAATTGAAAATACAAAAGATTTATGAGAAGACTTGAAACTTGGTTAACTCTAAATTTTTATTTTTATATTTAGAAATTTGATATAGAGTTTTGTTTCTCAAATATTTACTTTGTTAGTTTCATTATCTTGAATTATAACTATTACTATTATCCAACCACAACTCTTGTGTGTTATTAAATGTGTTAAGATGTTGGGAAGATCACAGTTTGTAATTGATTCTAATTGTGGACCATTAGAACACTATTTTAGAGCCATCACTTATTTGAAGTTTCAGTCATTTTTTACTTGACGTATACTTATATTTTCAATTTATAAAAAAAAAAAATTAATTCAGCTGTGTATCAAATCCAAATTAAGATTATAAACACGTCCCTGTCTTACTATATGAAATTTTTTCCTAGAAAACGCGTTTACGAGAAGGATTTGTCTCTAACGCGCAACTTGACTTTCAGAAGTCTTCCAACATGAAACTTTAAATGCTTAAACAATGCATAACTGTTATTAAATATGATTTTCTGAAGAAAACATGTTGAATTTTATGTAAACATAAGCGAATATGCCGAATCAGTTTTGACAAATATTTGTTAGGATTTACATACTATTTTCTTAAAAAAGAGATAAATAATTCTTGTTCTTGAGATATTTTTATTTTCATTTTTAATACATCGGAAATTATGAAAATAAATGAATTCATCATCAATTGATAATACTTTTTAGGGTAACTATTATAAAATAGAAAATTTGTAACTTAACTATCTTTATGTTATGCTAATGATCTCATCTCTAATTTTAAAATAAAATTTTTGTTATGAAATAAAGCGGATAACAGAAAGAACAATAGATAATAGAGAAGAGAAGAAATAATAGAAAATAGAGAATGAGAGAATAATGAGTAACTCATCTATGTGTATTATTATTGATAGGAAGAATTTTATTTATAGATACAACATGTAATCCATAAAGGAAAATCAACTTAGTTAATACACAAATATTTACATAAAGAGTAATGAATCATATGAGTATCAATCATATAAGTAAATGTATCAAATCAATGGACAATCATTAATTCATAAGACTCTCCTTTGAGTGTCCATTGATAGAAGAATGTGCCTCGTTAAAACCTTACTAGAAAAAATCCTTTGGGATAAAAAAAACCTAGTGAAGGAAAAAGAGTACAACATTCTGTATTCTTTAATATAATATTATTCATCACATATTCTATTTCTCCCCCTCATGTACACTTACATCACTAAGGTGACGAAGTCCGAACTTGTGAATCATTTGCTCAAAAGTTCTTCTTGGCAAAAATTTCATAAATAAACCTGTCATATTTTCACATGAATGAATTTTTGGATATCTATATCATCCTTTCAATTGAACAATACACTATTGTCTTCATATATGGTTGTTGATTCCATCTTTGTCGGGGATAGTCACAAGTTTCTTGCACATGTTGAATTATAGACCTTAACCAAACATATTCACAAGTTCCCTCGTAATTCTGTATGATTAGACGAAGTTGCTACTATGGTTTGTTTCATATACCTCCATGAAACCATTGTGCTACCACATGTGAACAAACATCTTGTTTGTGATCAACCATTGTGACATTGTGAGAATATATAAAATAACATGCATATACATAACCCATTGGTCTGAATTTGAATCATTTGGATGGAATAAGCCCATATTCGTAGTACCCTTAAAAAGTAACGAAGTATATGTTTTACTCTAAACTATTTTCTTCTTGTAGTTGAAGAACTATATCTTTCTTAAAAAATTTATAGCAAATGCAATATTAGATCGAGTATAATTAGTAAGATACATCAGTGTTTCTATGACACTAAGATATGGTGTTTCTGGACCAAGAAGATCTTCATCATTTTCTTGAGGTCTAAAAAGAGTCTTTATCAACATCTAACGACCTCACAACTACTGAAGTGCATAATAGACATGACTTGTCCATTTAGATCATTTTAAGCACCTTAATTATATAAGCCTCTTGACGTATAAAAACATCTTTATTTAAATACTCAATTTCTAATTTCAAATAAGACTTTGTCCTTCAAAGATCATTAATCCCAAATTATTTCTTTGAGTAATCAATTATCTTTGTGAGCTCATTAGGAGTTCCAATGATGTTTATGTTATCTACATAAACAATAATTATGGCAATTTTATTTTTGAATCTTTTTATATAAATACAAAAAAAAATATGATCATTTCTATATCCTTCTTTTAGTAAGTACTCAATAAGACGTTATGACACGCACGTCCTGATTGCTTTAATCAATAAAAAGCATCTTCAATTTTATTGAATAACCATCTTTAGAATTTGTCTTGTTGGGCAAATAAAATCCTTCAGGAATTTTCATATAAATATGATTCTCTAAAGAACTGTACGAATAGGTTGTAACATCATCCATTAGATGTAAATGCAAACCTTGTTGTGCAACAAGGATAATCGAATATTGCAATGTTGTTGCATCTAATACTAGTGAATATGTTTTTTCACAAATCAGTACAAGATTTTGTGAACAACCTTGAGCAACCAATTGTGCTTTGTATCTAACAATTTCATCATTCTTAATTTGACTTTTGCGCAAAAATTCATATGTAACCAACAAGTTTCACAACTTCAGGTGTGCGGACTATACGTCCAAAAACCTTTCGTTTAGCAAGCAAATATAATTATGCTTCTTTGCATATTTTCATTTTGGCCAATCTTTTCTTTGTCGACAATCTTCAATGATCATTGCTTATTGATTCTCATTGTCATTCATAGCATTCATCGCTATGTTATAAGTAAAAGTTTCGTCAATGTTAACTTCATTTTGGTTCCATATTATATGATTCATGACATAATTTATTGAGATCTTATCATTTTTAACAATTTCAGGTACCTGAGGTTCTTTTGGAACCGAACCAATAATTATGTCAAATGAATCTTTTGGGATTTCAACCTTTTCGATTAGGTCATTTTGCATTTTAGCTCTCTTTCTCATTTAAGAATTTTTTTATCTTTGGAACCAATAGGCCTACCACACTTCAAACGTGTCTTTGGAATTAACAAGCCTACCATGCTTCATGCATTTTAATTGTACTAATATATGCGTAGTACAAATCATCCAACTAATCATGTCAAACAAGGCATTCATTTTGATTCGTAAACTTTTGGTTTACCATGACATGCATTTCAACTGTACTAATATACGTGTAGTACAAACCATAAGAGAATGTTGATAATTTCTCCAATATGCATTTTTTTTTTCAACTCAATCATAAAGATATAAAAATATTTCATATTTTTTCATTGTTTGTCTCAATATAATATCTATTTAGACAAATATCCTTGAAACTTAATAAGTTTCTACTCAACTTCTTGGTAGAAGTATAATAGCTCTTCTAGAGCCTTCAAATATATTTGTAGTACTATAAATAATACTAACATTGATGTCTCACATTATCAAACAAGAGAAAAATGTATTACTCTCGAGAATTGTATAAGTTGTTGCAATATCAATAAGACACAACCTTTGGTACTAGTGTCAACATTCGTTCTTCATATAAACGTAAATATCAGTATGATTTTTTTAACACTCTCATAACCAATGAGGTGATCAATGCTTCCATTTGATTTAACAAAGAAAATAATAGTATCAAGATGAGTAGCATCCATATGGCCATAATCATAATCACCATCTTCATAAGCAAAGTGTGTTTCTATGTTCTTCTCATTATTTGTAAGATGTTTTGGTGTACAATAAGTACAACTCAAATGGCGATTACCACCGTAATGATAATATATACTTTCATCTTTTTGTCAATATTTTCACATTTTCCTTTTCCTTTTTTCACATTATTGTGTCGTGCCACTTCTGGTGACAAAATGTGTCTTTGAAATTTTCTTTATAATCATGTCATAATTAATATCACGATCATGATCATGAAAATATAAATCAAATGTTGTTGCATTCACTTCTGGGAATGGAGCAAAACCAATTTGGACAGGTTTCATGATTTTTCATGAAAAGCTCATTGCTTTGTTCAGCCATACAAAGGCATGAAATAAATTCATAATATTTATTGCTGCATTCACTTATGGGAATGTAGCAGATTAGGCGGATCTCATGATTTTTCATCAAAAGCTTTATTGCTTTGTCCAGCTAGCCATACATATGCATGAAATAAATTCATAATATTTGTGAAATCTCTTTTCACAATATTTTTGTCGCATGAGCAAATTAGTTGCTTAGATGCTTTATTTCTTTATTCAATGGTATCCCAATATCCATTGCATCTAAATTTTCAACATTTAAAATCCAATATAAAAAATTGTTCGTTGTAATATCAAGGGTCACAAATCCAAATTTTGCAACATTTCGCGTGTTTAGAACTAGCACATAAAATAATAATAATAATAATAATAATAATAATCAAAATAATAATAATAATAATCACTGTCATAATAAAAATAAAAATAATAAGACAAAGACGAAAATTGATAAAGTTAAACAATTATTATCACAAGAGGAAGAATACAAGGTAAAATTATAAATTGAGAAAGGATTAGAAATAGCCTCGATTGAGACACGCAGAGCACCGTCGTTAGAGAGAAAAAGCTTCCACTAGTCCTCAATTGGTTGGAGCATCATGCTGATAACGTGTTATGAAATAAAGTGGATAATAGAAAGAATAATAGATAATATAGAAGAGAAGAAACAATAGAGAATAGAGAATGAGAGAATAATGAGCAACTCATCTATGTGTATTATTATTGATAGGAAGAGTCCTATTTATAGATACAACATGTAATCCATAAAGGAAACAAATCAACTTAGTTAATACAAATATTTACATAAAGAGTAATGAATCATATGAGTATCAATCATATAAGTAAATGTATCAAATCAATGGACAATCATTAATTCATAACAAATTTACCTTTTTCACAAGTGTGTTTGGATAAAAAAGTTATAATTCTTAAATTCATTGGATTTGAGTTGTTTTCCTTTTAAATAGATTCATTTTTTATTTTTTCACTTTTAAAATAGTTACTTTGATAAACAAATTACATTTATTAAATTTTATTTTTTTAAAGAATTTTAGTTATTACTAAATATAAATATTTATGTTGGTAAGAGTTTTTCATGAATAATATTGGTCGATGATTTTTAATTGGTGTTGACTCTAATTATTTTGATCGACATTGATCATGATTACTTATTCAATGTCAATATTAAAGTTTTTTTTTATTATAACTTTATTGGAAGTCAAATAAAAATGACCTTGGTTGATATTGAAAAACACAATCATAGTTAATATTAACCGAAGTTTAATTATTTGGGATTTGTAAAAAACAAAGAAGTATATGAAGAAAATGATTGTATATTATTGAGTGTGTATAAAATGTTACAAAAAGTGTGTTATATATACACACAAAGTTAATCCCTATAAACCACAAGTAAATGGACCAAAAACATGAAAATGATAAAAATATTTGTAATCTATAGAGCTGAAGGAACAAATGATAAAAATATCGAGCCAAGTTGAAGATGATGACGAGTAAAATGAAAATCTGTTTCAATATGCTTGGTTCGCTCATGAAAAACATAGTTGCGAGCAATATGAATAACATTTTTATTGTCACAATGTAGAGGCATATGATCTTTCAAATAGACACTCATATCTGTAAGTAACCGACGTAGCCAAATAATCTCACAGGTAGTCAAAGCAATGGTGTGATACTTAGCTTCTATGGACGATCGAGATGTAACATCTTGTTTCTTACTCTTCATCATATGAGTGAATCACTAAGAAAAATACACCACCCAGTAGTGGATTTCCGATCATTAGGATCATCATTCCAATCTGCATCACAATAGGCATGCAAGTCTAAAGACAACATAGAAGAAAGCAAAAGAGATTGAAACTAAGTTCCCCAAAGATACTTGAGAATACGAAGAACAACACCACAATGAACTATTGTGGGAGCTTAAACAAACATACTATCACATGAACAACATGTGAAATGTCTAGACAAGTCACAATAAGATAAACCAGACTCACAACAATAGTTCGATATAAAGTAGAATCAGTCAAAGAATATCATCTGATGGGGAATATCATACTCTTGTCTCAAGAGGAGTATCAACAATCTTGTTGTCAATATGCCGAGCACGCTTAAATAGAACAAAAATATACTTGGACTGAGACAGATGATAACCTTTGGAAGAAGAAGCAACCTCAATACCCAAAAAGTAACGCAATACACCCAAGTCTTTCATAACACAACGATGAGATAATGCAATTTTTAACGATGCAATTCCATCAAAATTATCATCAGTAATAATCATATCATCAACATATAAGGATAGCATATACATCCTGCATTGGTTTTCCTGACAAATTGATGAAGGCATGACCAACCATACCACCTCCTTAGAAGCTCCCTAAAGAAGGATCACTAGAAGCATGTCTAGAGAGGAGTATTCTATTCCATCATCTTTATCTTTGTTTTGCATCACTTTAGTTTGAATTCCCTAAGTTGGTTTCTAGTCGACTTATTTTGGTTGACTTGTTGACTTTGACCCAAAGTTGACCTTTGACCAAGATTAGATTAACTTAAACCAACATGCTAATCTTTTTTTGTCTTGTTTTGTAGGTAATTAAGAGAAACTAGAGCATGCTAGGTGGCACATGGTGATTGGAGCACATGGATGATGTGGAAGAGAGAGTAAAGCAAAAAGCATAAAGTAAAAGCAAAAGTAGACATGTACCTTGTCTCCTTTTGCCTTTTTGGTTTATTCCTTAGAAGGCTACTTGGTCTCCTTCCTCTTTTGGCCTAAAATCCTCATGTGGGAATGCATCCACCAACCACCTTCATTCACTTGGCCGAGAATTACCCTAGCTTAGGTTTTTAGGGTTTGTTAATTAGTCCTTTTCATGTTTTTGTATTTGCTAAAGGACCCATATGAACTCCTATTTAAAGGGTGCTCCTTGTCTTGTAAAAGGGTTGATCATTTGTTGCTATAAACTTTATGTTTCAACCATCTCTTTGCCATGAGCTCTCCTTCTAAGAAGTGAACTTACCTTTGCCTTATCTTGCTTGCAAGTGGCAGCACCATCACTCATCTCTAGAGTTTGGTTGGCTTAGATCCCCCCTATGAGTGGCGTGCTTCTTCCATTCTTTATCTTCTATGCTTTCCATTTGTATTGTTTCTTCTTTCATTTTGCTCTTTAAGTGTTGTTATTTCTGTGTATGCTTTTAAGCTTGAATCCAACTTTCTTCTTCCTTTCATGAGCTTGAGAAATGAACCTTCACATCTAGATAGCTTCCTATCTTAATGTCCAGTGGGAATTTTCAAAAAGATTTCTTAAACAACTCCACCATATTCATAACTCTAAAAGAAAACAAGATAATCCTTCATCACAAATAATGCAGAATCATGTTGACTAGCAACAAAACCAAGAGAGACAATTACTGTATAAACTTTTGAAACCAAGCACAATGTGCTTCTTTAAGACCATGTAGATCCCCGTTCAAAAAGGCATTCTTCACATCCATTTGAAAAATCTTCCATTGAAAAATTGAAGCGACAACAATCAAGGTACGAATAGTAGTCATCGTTGTTATAGGAGCAAATGCTTCCTTATAATCCATGTCATACTCTTGGGTATATCCTTTATACCTTTCTACTAAGCTATCTAATTTTTGTCTTGATTTTGTATACTCAACGAGATCCAATAGGACGTTTTCTTGGTGGCAATTGAACTAGATCCCATGTATGAGTTTGATGTAGAGCAATAAGTTCCTCAACTATAGCATTCTGCCAAAGTGGATCACAAACAACCTCTCTATAGGATGAAGGCTCATGAAGACGATGAATAGAGGCAATAAAAGCAATAAGTGAACTATAATAAAAAAAATGTAGTAGTTGAGTAGACTTACGATTACAATTGGGTTGAACATGTGGCAGAGGAACCACAACCTCAAATAATGTGAGCTAGATGGAATAGAAAAGAATAGAATATGTCCTAAAAACACAACATGAAGTGAGACATACAATTTTTGACTAACTGGATCAAAGAAATGATATTCCTTTTGACCAAGACCATATCCCAAAAAGATACACAAAGCAGACTTAGTTGATAATTTAATACATTCAACATGTGGTTTTAGAACAAAACAGGTGAATCCAAAAACACACAAAGTAGAGTAATCATGTGCATGATGTAAAACCCCTTTTTCTTTTAAAACTTTAAACCAACCACTATAAAATCACAAACACAAAGCTTCCTTTCAAAACTCATTCAAGCTTCCTTTCAAAACTCATTCTCCTCTACAACCCCCAATCATCTTCATCCAATTTCTCACTCATATTCCATCCCTTTCATGATCAAAGGTCTGGGTTGTGATCGCTGTGGAGCCCTCTTCAAATCCAACCAAACAAAATCTCTATTTGGGTATGTAACATCCCGCCAGGATATTACTAATTTTTAATAAAATAAAGAAAATAAATAAACACGTCGCATTTAATAATACCTCTTTTCCCAAAACGCGGGAAAATTTAAACTTTATTAAATAAATAAAGAGTACTCAAATCCATAATTCTCAAAACCAGAATGTTATAAAACAGATACCCCTATGGGTTTATAACTTATTTCAAAACCAATAAAAATAAAAATAAAAGATTCCCGAGCTATCCCCTCTCCGCAGCTAAGCTCCACCAGAACCACCTGCATCAACATCATCTGTTCACGTGTACCGTGTACACGATCATCGCCAATCACAAGCAGATAGGGTGAGCTTAACAGATAAAGCATATAAAACAGCATAAACATATATAACACATTTATATATGGACAACCCAATCAACCAAAGGAATTCCATCCATTTTAATTCATACCACCTGGCCACCACCAGGATATTCGTGTTCTACCTCTTCTAGTGATTACTTCAAGATGATTTGTTGCCATACCTATCGACCACAACCGATAGCGCACGTGCGGGAAACCATGTTACGGATCATACACTGTAATGCCAAGTGGTGTTCCCAAATACGAGTATAACTCGTAACGTCCCAAGACTACCAAACTCGTCAGTCAACTTTTGAGGAGAGCAATTTATTTGGACCCATCTGTACTGGCCACAACCAACACACTCACACCGGTAACACTCGCCAACCCGAGCCACAACTCAAGGGTTCCTCGTGTTCATCCGCCATCCCGAGCCACAACTCAAGAGATGTTATTCTGAGCCACAACTCAAGGAATACCACGTGCTTTAACCCCTATCCCGAACCACAACTCAAGGGTTACGTTCCGAGCCACAACTCAAGGAACACTAGCAATCTCATCTTTGAAGCATCACCAAAAGCCTCGTAGATCAAGCCTACAGAACCAACAACACCAATACTGCTGCAGTAAAATCGCCTAGCGGGGGACACGTACCGCTAGGTGCTGCTCGCTTCCAAACCGCCTGGAAGGTAGGATGAATCGAACCTTGGCTCACATTCAATAATTAAATTTTGGGAATTTAATATTATTTTTGCGCTTAAAATTTGTATTTAGTTGCATACTATATTATTGGATATTCTTGAGTTTAATAATGCGACTGTAATTTAATTTAGGTTATTAAGAGTGTAAATAATGAATATTTTAATTCTAAATTAAGTCCCAAAATGGGAATTTTGGAGAGAAATAGTTCAAGTACTAAATGCACCCCCAATTCTCATGTTTACACCCCTTTTTTCCAATTGGAATATCTATTTCTAAAAAAAAACATTTTTGGAGCTAGCTGCACCCCCTGTTTTCAGGTTTACGTCCCCTTCCATAATTGGACTTTCTATTTCTTTTCTGCACCCCTTCTTTTTACTAATTTACACCCCTAATATTACTTAAACTCCAGTCCACCAGATTGCGCCACGTGGCAATCCTCCACTTACTAAATTAACCAATTAAAGCTTGATACGTCATCAATCCCCCACTCACTAAAATAACCACTCATAGTTTGCCACATCATCAATCTTCCACTAACTCAAATCACCAATCAAAACCTGCCACCTCATCATTCTCTCTCTCCTTCACACAACCAAAACCTTAACCCTAAACTCCTTCTCTCTCTCTTCCGCACCATCTCACTTCGCAACCGTCGTCCATGGTCGCCCGACCACGTCAGATTGTCGCTGCAGCTCGCCGAACGCAACCCCCCGTCGCACCATCGCCAGAAACACAACCCCCCCGTCGCGCGGCTAACAGCTCCAACCTACATCCCCCCCCTCCGCGCCACCGTGAACCAGCCACTGCGTCTCCTTCATTGCGCCTCCGTCTTCCTCCATCATCACACTACCCCTGCCGTTGCACCATACCGGAACCGCAACCCCCATTTTTGCATCACGTCAGAAACACCATTGCAGCGGCACAAGCGAGACCTGTTGTAGCCAACGCAAGCTCCGCTACGTCGTTCTCGCGCCACCATCGTCATGCTTACGTCGGGACGTCGCCACAGTCGCGCTCCAAGAGCTCGAACCTGCCACTTCTGCACTGTCGTCAAGCCTCTGTTGTGCCTCTGTCGCTGCCCCCTGTGCGAACCACCCCTTTTGCTTCGCCGCTTCAGATCTACGCGGTCCAGCAACTTCATTCACCTCTACCGTGAGCTTGCCAACCACCACACATCCTCCATCTTTCTACTTCATCGTGAGAGAAATCATGGTCACTACGGCGCCTTCATACCTGCAACAGCGAGCGAATCGCGCCGCGACCTCCCTCAAACTCGCACCCCGTCAATTTGACAGCCATCGTGACAACCACCATGAACTCATTGAACCACTCGCGACTCTGTGAAATGCACCTTACGACAACCCTCACGGCAGATGATGAAGGATTAACCCCAACCAAGGATGGAGGCACATGCTTAAGAAGACTAAGCATGTTTAGAAAGGAAGTTCACTAATCCTTCATCCCTTTCATTTGTGTTTGTTATTTTTTGATTCCCTAAGTTGGCTTAGTTGAATCAACTTTAGTTGACTTGTTGACCTTTGACTAGGTTTGACTTGTTGACTATAGTTGACTTGACTTAAGCCAACATGCTAATCTATGTTTATTTGCTTTGTAGGTTAATTAGGAGTAA
>Ga0209589_1004489_pt1 | contig 24083 bp, 21 predicted proteins | sample CowpeawhiteBW_FD_187525 | JGI IMG/M metagenome (GOLD analysis project Ga0209589, IMG submission 187525) | Root nodule microbial communities of legume samples collected from California USA - Cow pea white BW (SPAdes) (version 2) | ecosystem: Host-associated > Plants > Roots > Nodule | place: USA...
GTGGATATGAGATGATGAAAATATATTTGATTGCATGATGAATATGTTGTTGGCTCTAGCTTACCCGTTTCGTTGCATGGTTGTGTTGTATGTGGCTGTTTTCCTTGCGATGATCATCAACTTGGTTGATGGGAGCAGATGGGCGAGGCTCATGGTCAACAAGCGAATGGTGATTTCGCTGCTTAGCCATCTGGGCTGGAGTTTTCCTTGTGTTTTATTTATGGCTATGGCCCATGTATCTCTTTCTGTATTTCTACGCTATACTCTATGTTGTATTCGTATTCAGCTTTCCTTTGGCTTCGTGGTGTGCCTGAGTTTTGTCGGGGTGGTGTTAAAGACCCCAGGACTACGCTACTGTACTTATATTGTGTGACGTCTTCCTTTAATTTCGCTTAATAATTAAATGGGACGTTACAATTTTGACATGAGATAACATTTGAGATAATGTTGTATATTACAAACTTTAATCTTATCTCTAAGCATTTAAATCTTTACATAGAAATCTACAACAAAATCAATTTTTGACGTGATTTCAAGATCTGCGATCAAAGTAGTACTTTGGATCTTCAATGTGGTTGTTGGAGCAACTAATGTCCATCTAGAACTACTATAAAAGGTGAGCTCCACTACAACTTCCATCATTCTAGAATTACATCATCCATTCACCACCACACCACTTCATCTCTTGGGTGGTCTTCCACTTGGAAGACTAATCCTTCTTGATTGATTCTCTTGTAATTTTATGTTCAATTTTGAGGTTGTGTGCAATAAATGCTTTGCTTTTTTTCTTCTAATTCTAATAAAGCCTATTTTATCTATTATTTAAGTTCTAATTCTTGTTTTTAGGATTCTTGTTAGTTTGTTTAATTTTTTAAAATCTTTATATGTAAGTAAAAAAGTAAATCTTATTTGTATACACTTGAAACAAGTGAAGTGTTAATAGCTTGTCATTTGTACATGCTTAGAGCAAGTGAGAAAGTAGATGGATTCATCTATGTTTGATTATTTAATTCAAACTTGTGTATATGTTTGCTTAATCAAAAGATAAAATAATATATTATTACATTAATATATACAAATGTATATATTAATGTAATAAACTTGAAATGAATGAGAGTCTTAACGAGTTATTGAAGCTTATTTAGTTAATTTGAGGTCTCTAGTTATAAACTAAATGAATGATAATCATTTGATAGCTAATTAAGAATTCAACAATGAAAAAGCTAAATAATCAACCTGACATTTTGTATTTATTTTTATTCTTTATTGTTTTAAACTCCATTAGTTGATTCAATATGTGCAACAATGCATTAAAGGTTCGACATTTAATTGATATTGTGACATTTATTTGATATCATTGATGCCAATTATCATTCATGTGATAACGAAAAATGATACATAAATATTTTAAATATGAGCACAATCTCATTTTATTCAAACATTTTGATCATGAACTAAAGAACACTTACAAATAATGAAAATTTCAAAGGATTAAATATGATTTTAATTCTATGACTTTCAGTTATAATTGTAATTAGTCCAATTTTGAAAGTTTGACCCAATTTAGTCCTCAAACTTTAGAAATTCGTGAATTTAGTTATTTTAACCAATTTTTGTAATTTATTTAACGTTCCAAACGTGTTTCATGATAATATTTGAATTGTTTATACCATTTGACACATTTCTGTTCAATGTTAGTTGAAAAATGTATTTGAAACATCAAGTATATTTAACAAAAATTAATTAAAATAATTAAATCCACGTATTTCTAAAAGATTGAAAACTAAATTGGTTCAAAATTTTAAAGATAGACTAATTCCAATTTTCACTTAAAGTTAACGAATCAAAAACATATTTAATCTTTTAAATTTTCATTATTTCCACGTATTTTTGAGTTCATGATCAAAATGCTTGAATAGAATGAGATTATTTAAAAAACATATTTTACCCTATTTTTAACACAAATATAGTAAATCGAAATAAAAACAAAGACACCACTTACGATGACTCAAGATGAATGAAAAAAAAAATCACCACTTTTTCTCAAAATAAGATTTACAAGAGCTAAGACCGTATTCTTGTAGACCAAATTCTCAAGAAAAAATTTTCACAATTCTCCAGAAGAATTTCTAATCCATTCATTGTTGTGAAACAAAGACACTGAGACTCCCTTTTTGTTGGCTAATGCACGTCCAAGAGTGCTAAACTTGAAAAAACCTAGAATTTTCATACATTTGTCTCCTATTTTGAACTCCAAATGAATAAAAATTAAAATTCATCACCAAGTTGGATTTTCCGTTTCTAATTCTTTTATTAAGTCCTAATCCATTTGCCATATTTTCCTCTAGTGTATTTGATCCTTACCTTCCCTTCCCTTGAGCAGGGTACTTAAAGGGTCTTGTCCTATTTAATACAAATTACAACAAAAAACTATTCTAAAATTACAATGAAGCAACCCTAGTCTGTATTACAACCAAATAAAGTTTTTGTAAACAACATCAGGCTTAAAAATTACAAAAATAACAAACACCTATAATTTTATTACAAACACAGAAATTTATTCTCTAATAAACATAAACTAATCTTTTGAAAAAGATTCTCCATTTCCATGCATTCGTCAATATGGAACCTTGGTATGCAATGACTTCATGATAAAAGAATTAAATTTATGTGTAAGCAAGCACACTTAACAACTACAGAAAGCATTGAAGCCAAATCATGTATATCGGTGTTGTTATGTATTTCAGCTGTGATCACATCGCAACTGTAATTGGATGCAGTTGCAGCATTGTAACAGGGGATACGCCTACGATGTAACAGATAGTGTAATAAAATTTGGATTTGCAAGTGTTGCTGCTAAGCATAGCTCTTACTTTCTTCACTTGGTATAGAGCCTATAATAAGCATCATTTGATTTCTTAATTCAGCAACAAAAAACATACACTGGTGGAAGTGTAACGAAATTACAATTCCTTGTTGCTAAATGAACATAGTTTGCTGGTTTGGGGAAAGAACAAGGTTGCTTTTCACATTCATTGAATCACTAATGCCTGACCAAAATAATTCCCATTGAGACTACCATTTTCTCACTGTTGTACATGTAAATTGACTCTATCTGTACGGTTGAGATGGTCTTAGGCTTATATGAGAAGTAAAAAAACATTTCACATCAGCATGTACAGAGAAAAACAATTGTGTATGTTGAAACAATGCCATGTCCTTCACTTCGTGAAGATTAGGAAAAGAAAACTCAAAAGAACTACAAAAGAGATAGGCGATCTACAACAAACTCAAAAACAATTTACATAGGCAAAAGGGCATTACTCACATAATTTTATGAAAGATACTATGGATGGATCAAAGATGAAAGATCAAAACTCAAAAACAAGTTTCTCACAGGGCAGTGGCTAATGCTATAAGATCAATCCGTCCTTCACAATTTGCTCCAACCAAGATGCAATATCTGACATAGGTGGTCGTTCACTTGGATTCTTTCTCACTGCAAGTTCTGCTATATCAGCAAGCTTAAGCAAAGGTTCAACATTTCTTGGAAGAGCCACGTACCTATCAATTGTAGCAGCAGCCTTCCCTTGTTTGATCAAAGGCACTGCCCACTCAACCATGTTGGGTGGAGTGTAATCCCTGTCATAAGCCTTTCTTCCACTCAGAATCTCTAACATCACAATCCCAAAATCGTAAACATCGCTTTCTAAGTCTCCATTCAGATCTTTGTCACTCGAAGCAAGAAGTCCAAAGTCCGAAATCCTTGCCCCCCACTCCGAATCCAAAAGAATGTTCGAACTTTTTAGATCCTTATGCACAATTGGAGGCACAAGTTCCTTGTGAAGATACTCAAGCCCCTTCGCAGCTTGCATCGCTATCTTCAACCTCAGGCTCCAATTAAGCGGAGAAAGACCGCCATGGAGGTGATCATAAAGCGTTCCATGAGGCATATACTCGTAAACAAGCAACCTCTCCCCCATCTCCGCGCAGTACCCCAACAGATTAACGATATTACAATGGCGAATTTTGCAGAGAATTTCTAGTTCCATTTCAAAATTACGATTATTGGTGTGGATTATGGTAGCAGCATTTGCTCTTTTAACAGCAACCACTCTCCCATCTCCCAACATGGCTTTGTACACAAACCCATAACTTCCTCTCCCAAGTTCATTAAACTCCTTAAACCCATTGGTAGCATCCTTCAGTTCAGAAAGCCTGAAAACCTGAGGCGCCCCGGGACAAGAATTAACAGAAGGTGTTGATTGAAGAGCAACATTGACATGGTCATCCTCTTGCTCTGGTTTCCCCATGCCTGACTTGGATTGTTTCTTTGTCCTCTTTCTGACCGAAAAAAGACACCCACAAAGCAAAATTGTCAAAACCCCCAACACGGAGCACCCAACTATAACCATCCATTTACGCAAATGATGCCAGTGCCAGTGCATATGCAGACCCGTTGGGGAGTGAAGTCCACAGACACTAAAACAAGAGCTGTTCTGACAAAGAGAACACGAAGTGCAGACCCTATCAGCATTTTTAGTACATGAACTTGACAAGAAGAACCCTTTAGAACAATTTGAGCCACAAGGCGAACAAATCCTCAAATCTTCTCTAACACAGAGGCTAGTCAAAGCTAGCTCGTTAAGCATACTCGCATTAAAAGCAAACTCACCGACCCCACAAGAACTAGCCCTGCACAGTCCAGGGCTCGAAAGCTCCAAAGGAGGATCAAAATCGGGTTTCAAAGCATTCACCATCCAACAATCCAGAAGAAGATCATCTTCCCTGATCCCACACGTGGTGAAATCCGAAGAAGCAATTGCCATGAAACCGTTCCCTCGAGGAATCACCGAAGAGTTCAAATCACCCCAACACTCCACTTCATGGTTATCCATTCTAATGCCGCAGAAATGGTTAGCCCCAGCAGTAAGAGACACCAGCCGAATCGAATCCAATGGAGGATCCGAATACGAACCCGGGTCGCCCCAGCATTTTAACTCGCCGGAAACGTTGAAAACACCACACACGGCCCTCCGACCCGCCGCTAAAACCGCGAAACTGTCGGAAACATTGGAAACTATTATCCCTCCAGAGTTAGGTCCCCAACATATGAGTCCACCGTCTCTGACCTCACCACAGGTGAACCCTTCCCCGGAAACAACCCTCTTCACCTCCAGATTCATCACGGCTTGGTTGAAATACAAATCACTCTGTTTCGCTGTCAACGTTTTGTTTGCGGTCGTCGTGATTTCCCAGCAATCCACGGAGCCCGAATCGTGATCGGCGTAGTAGGATCCTCGAACGGCGCAAACGTGACTCTTGCCAGCCGCGATGTGGGAATAAGCCGTGTTCCGGTACGCCGGCGGCACGAGGACGAGATCTGCGCTGGGTTTAGTCACAGCACCCCAGCAGAAGGCTTGCGAGGTGTTCGCTAAAATGCCGCATAGAAAGCCTTCCCCGCCGGAGAGTGCTGACATGGAAGGAACGGCGTTTGTAACGGAGGACAGAGACGGTGACGTGGCGTTGTTCCCCCAGCAAATGACGTCTTGCTTCCCGCTAGCATCAATGGCGCAGAAAACCTCATCTTTTGCGAATGAAGCAGATATTGGCCCCATGGCGCCGAACCCATGTGCAGTGGCACAGAAGAACAAGAAAATGAGAGAAAGGGTAGGGAGATTTTGCATGGTTGGGTTGGGTTGGGAAGAGTGTCATGGACTCTGCGATGAGTTGTTGTTGTTGTTGTTGTTTGAGATCATGACGATAAAGATGGTGATGCAGTTTGTGTTTGCTATTCTTGGTGAAGTAAGAACCTTGAGAGTGAGAGTGTGATGGGCGATGACGATGAAACAACGTGGGTGTCGCCATTTTTACAGCTCCCATTGTTTAGTTACTTTCATCTTTCTTCCACTGTTTTTTATTGCTCCTTTTTTTTTCCATCAAATTAAAAACCATTTTTTTATTCTCATATTAATGACAACGTTACAAGAACAAGAATTAGCCCACCACTAAAGCAATGCATCTGAAGTTTAAAATTAAAGGCCTTCTTAAAAGGTATGTTTGACTTTAAGTAAAATTGTGTAAACTTCACAGTTGACTTAGATTTATTTTCTTTATTTTTAATTAAGAATTACTTTTAATAAATGTTTCTACATGTTGACTATTTCGGATAAATAGATTGAATTAGATTTTATTGTGTGTGGGTGAAATCCAGCCTAACATAATTTTAGCGGTGAAAGTTGGTCAGAATCTGTGCATCAACTCGGTCTACTACGGGTTTGAGTTGGGTTAAAATTTTTTTACAAATTTCAATACAGGTCAATTTTTGACTCGGTTCATCCGGATTGAACTCGTGATGGGCCGGGTTGGCCCACTAACCCGCATGGTGACACACATTATGTTGGACTTTGCAAGGTTGGGTTGTTTTTTTAACCAAACACATTGGTGGGTTGGCGGATAGAGACCTAGCTTCAACTAATAAAAGTATAATTATTAGAAAAAGTATAATTAGTTTGCTGAAAAAAGTATTGCATTCAATAAAAGATTGGGTAAATCACAAGAATGCTTTGATCTTAGATAGTAATTTGTATTTTTATTTATTTATTTTGGTTTGTATTAGAGTTTAACATCATTTTGGATTATATTGAGATTATATTCAAGTTTATTTAAATTTTAATCTGAAATATAATTTCTGACTTAAGAAAAAAATTATATTTTTTTAATTAAGTGGGCTAGTGAGCCAACCCATTTAACCCACCAACCCATAGTGGACCGGACCGGATTCAAATTTTTTCGGCTTGCTAATAAGTGAGCCGAGTTGGATTGGTCCACTAAGTGACCACACCGTGGTGGACCGGGTTGAACCGGGCCGGGTGACCCCATTTTGACAGCTCTGCATAATTTAACAGAATTTCCTATTTAGCTGAGTTGGTTAAATTCTTAAATAGTAATATTAACATTACCTTAATTACTGCCAAATCTATCTTATTATTCCATTAATTAAAGAATTGAGTAAAACTATTATATAACAAATAAACCAGTCCAATTATCTCAACATGCTAAACAGTATCTTTTAACTATCACTATTGGTTTATAAAATTACTACACTTTAAACTTAAATTAGAAGAACTTTAAAAATACATAGACAGAGAGAGCATAAATAAAGAATCAAAGTTTATTATTATAGTTAAAAAATAAATAATGTAGTAATTATGGAGAATCATGTTGGTGGTTTGTGTTTACAAACATGAACTTCCTAAGAAAAGGTTAATGATAAAATATAGATTTTGTCCCAATGAGGTGGGTTTGGGTGGGTCTACAATCTAAAAGAGATTTTATTTGTAGGCACAAGATGGGTCACTGTGTGTGCCCACTTGGAATCAACAAAAACAAAACAGTCACCTTCCAAATTCATCACTACTCATCTACAAAGAAATTCAACATTTAATACCTCCTAATCAAATCCCTTTATATTATTTTTTCTTTTAATGTTGTTGTTGTCGTCATAATAAGCATAAAAAGACACATTTTTTATGCTAATTATGAATATAACCAATTTTTGTTATTCATTTTCTTATTTTTTAAGTAAACTTTCTATATTCAAAATTAACATAAAATATGAATTTTCAATATCAATTTTAGAATCTATCACAAAAAATAAAATTTTTTAAATTGACTAATATTAGAATCGACTTAAAAAATATATATATTAACCTACTATACATTGGTGTATTCTATTTATATCGGTGTACTATACTTACATTTATGTTTAAAATATAATCATCACATTGGAGATAATAGTAAGTTGTTGTTACGTAACTCAACTCAATTATATCCCCAAATTTTTACGTAATTCTGCACTTCAATGCGTTTGGGACAATCAACATAAAACATAAAAGATGATACCAATAACTTCACTAACGGCGTATAATCAAGTTTCAAGTGCTACTTTTTTTATGTCTTTCAATAAAATACTCAAAAGTAGGTTTTTTCTTCATTTAATTATGTTTTAGATTTTATCTTATTTTTGCTGAAAATATGTTTCAGTAGAAAAGGTACTTGTGATTAATAGCATTGGAAAGCAAAATTATTATAATAATAACAACAAACAAATAAATAAATAAAGGATGGGAGATTCTTAATGCTTTTCGAAACCTGCGTGTAAAGTTGAAACAGTGGCATCGTGCAAACTCATCTCATTTGGTTTTAGCGAATTGTGATCAGATGAAAAGCACCGTGCATCATATCATAGCCTTCTCAATTGGGTTTCTTTCTGTCACTCTTTTCTTCTTTCTCATGTGAATTTCTAAAGTATTTTGTCTTCTACGAAATTAGTTGGATAAACCATTATTTAATTAAATTTGTCTCATCCTAGAACTTTATACGAATGTGAACACCAATGTAAAAATTACCATGTTCGAAGTAGTAACTGTATATCAGAAGTATAACTTTTTTTTTCCTGTGTTGAAAGTATGTGGCTGATATATATATATATATATATATATATATATATATATATATATATATATATATATATATATATATATATATTCTCTTTATACCTAGGAAGTGTAATCTCTCTCTTACTAAGTACACCAATTTTAATATAAGATTCATCAAATCACCAGAAAACCTTCCTAAGAAACAAATTTATGTATCAGAATACTTATATCATGTTTATATATATATCACCATGTTGGAGAGAAAAGAAATACATTGCACACACTTGAACTGAGAATATATACAAACACTGATATAATAAAAAGATAAATCAGTAAGATTATGTCTGCATATTTATCTTTAAATTGATGCAATATGAATCTTATAAAGAAGAGAGAGTTGTATAAACAGATCTAGAGGAAGAGATTTTGGGGGTGGTGGTGCAGCTGTAAGAATGACCTAGAACTTCTAAACCGCTGATTGGATCACGTGGATGACCAATCTGAGCTGTATAGTGTCCTTTGATTGTTGCTTGAAGAATAAAAAAATCATATAAAAACGAAGAAAATAATAATAGCATGAGGTCAAATAGACATGTTTTAACTTGAAACTTGGATGGTCCCTTGGTGGCTGTGGGGTACACCCACCCTCCCCAATTGGGGTGCTGGTCTGCTACAACTGCAACTGCATGTGCACTATGCCATTCACTTTCTGTGCTCCATCTTCATCTTGGTCAAACCCAAATAAGAAGGGTCCCTGTCCCTTGTGTACCCACAAACCACTCCAATTGGTTCCAATGCTTCATATTTTTTGTGGGCCCCTACCAAGATCTTCGACAGCAGCCAGCCAGCATTGTACCAACCTCATTTTTTCTATGCATGATTAATACTTATTTATGTTTCTCACTCAATTACCAGATTTTAAAGATTCATGCGTTGTAAAATTGTTTTATGTCATGACAAGACCTGCAGCAACTTGATATATTTGTTTGTTTTGATCTCAACTTCTGATGTTTTTTTCCACTTAATCCTAAGGTTTTGTTTACATAAAGTTCACAAAATGTGATGGAGATGGTGATGGGATAAGGATATATCAGATATGAGACGCATCATCCCATCTTTTTGTTCTTTGTCTCTATCTTTTGCCCTAGCTGAAATGAGATCATCATGCATGCACTGTCACCGACTTGCTTGTCATTCATGTCATGCAATGAGTCACCCTTCAACTACTACCATTTTTTTAAGTCCCAAAAGCTTAAGCTAGTTGGTCTCAGAGGTTCATTATATAATACAATACACTTTGAAGGTAGATAAGAGAAATACAGAGATTATTCAGCAGCAAAAAAACTGTAATGAATATGTAATGATGGTATAATTAATGTAGTGTAATTGGTTGAGTTGGTAAGGAGAAAGGAGGGTCCATTTTTGGTATATGTTAGTTTTGTGGGAAATGATGAAGGATTGGAAAGTTAGAAAGTAAAGTAGCACATGTGTTGTCTATGGGGTAAGGGGCTAAATTGAAGTTATTACCTTAGATTTTTTCTCTCAGTTTTTCTCTTTCACATTATCTGTCATTCTATTGTTTTTTTAGGAGTGTGGCAGTGAGAGTAAGCAAGTGTTGGGGACATGTAGGGCAGGATTCAACTGCAAAAGAGAGTGTCTCATTACAAAGAAAACCACATTTCCTTCATTGAAACCTTCAGGAGGACAATTCCGTAGGTCAAAGTACTAATAACACTTTACAAATTCATTTATTTTTCTTTCCCTTTTCCACACACTGCAATTTCAGTACTTAAAACAAAAAGTTTACTGCATTTTGAGAATGAATTCTTTAACGTAATATTAGAGTTGTACGATTAATATTTAGAAATATTCATAAACATGATTTTTTTTTTATAGAAAAAGGATAAATTTACACTATCATACTAAAGAGTTCACCAAATCTATAATATGTCACAAAAAAAAATATATATATATATATATATATAATATTAATTTCAAGTCGATGTATCCAAGAAAATATAATGTTAAATTCCATGAAAATTACTATATAATGGAGATCCTCTTATACAATTGGCATACTTTCTTCATTCTATGAAAAAATTATATGTGTTATCTACAAATAAATTATACTATGAAAAAGTTATATTGTTATCTATGATAACAATATAGAGAATATATTAAATGATATTCAAATTGTCTCTAAATCTCATTTCGTGTTACACTTGCTCTAACATTTTGTACTAAACCGTACTTTGTCATCGATTTCATTTACCTTTAAAGTTCTTTTTCTATCACCTACTCTTTTTTAGCCAATGTTTGAACCACAACTTCCTTGCTTCTTTTTGAATCGCAACTCCACATGGAGCTTCTTGGTTAGCTAACACAAGTTTTTTTTTCCTATTGTGTTGGGGTTTCTTTTTGCATTTGGGTTTCATTTTCCTATTGTGATTTAATACTCTTGAAATTGCTTCAATTTACAATTGCATAAGGAGCTGCAAAAATGGAGTAGCGGAAATGTAAGTTTCTCCCCAATTTTTTGCATCTTAATGCTTTTAAACAGTTTTCATTTTGATGCTACAAATATGGAGTAGCGGAAATGTAAGTTTCTCCCCAATTTTTTGCATCTTAATGCTTTTAAACAGTTTTCATTTTGATGCTACAAATATGCTTTTGGTCTGTGTTGGTAAGTTTTTTGTGATTGTGGAATATGGAGTGTGTGTGTGTGCGCGCGCTTCAATGGGAATGTGTAGTTTGTGATGCAATGTGTGTGTGCGTGTCAGGGGGAGTGTTGACAATGAAGAGGTTTTAATGGATTAGGAGATGCAATGAAACAATGGAAAATGAGGCAGGGAAGAAAAGGAAGGATGTGATGAAAGATCAAAGGAAAAAGAAAAAAGGTATATGGGATTTCTCTGAATATTTAACTTTGATTTTTCGCGTTAGGAACGTCAATAGCAAGTCCTTCAGTTTATCCCTTGCTTACCATACATATAACAAACAAGTATTAATTAATTTTTCTTTTGAGCAACACAAGGAACATATATGCCAACAAAAATAGTATATGAAACTTATTTTGCAACACATCCAGTTGAAGAATCTTATGTCAGGCCCTTCTGATCCTCCTAGTAATGGAGATGATGTAGTAGACTATTCTAGTGATGGTAGTCCACATGAACATTAGTTAGGTTTAATTATATGATGACTTTAAAGCTTGCATATGTATTTATAATTAATATCATTTTGGTTTTATGCGGGTCCATTGGTCATATAACATCAGAGTACGTCTCTTTTGCGTCTGGCATACCTTGGGCCTCAATCTCTTACGTTCAGCATCTAGCATTAGACTGTCTTGTTGTAGCACAATCATTAGGGTTCTTTCTTTCCTTCATAGGCACCCAACGTATTAGCTGTTAGAGTTTCTTCAAAGGGTTGCCTTTCTTCTTTAGGGTTTCCCGTTAGATTCAGATCAACAATCCGTCTAAGGCATTGCTCACGTTCCCTATCTAGATGTACATGAAAGGCCTTTTCAGAGGGGTTTCCCTTCTTCTTTAGGGTTTCACCTTTTATAAAAGGTAGGCCACTCTTTGTAACCATTAAATTTGATATTAATGCATGAGTGATTCGCTTTATCATTTTCCTTTATTATTAGAGTTCAACCTATGACTAAGGTTTCACCTAAGGTTGTGATTAGTGAGAGTTTTTGAGTTCCATTAATGGAACTTGGATTACGTACTCGTTCTTCGTTGCGAGTGTCGGATCTTCATCTTCTGCTGCATGGATTTACGACTTGAGGCTCAGCGTGGAGATTTCATTTGTCAAGAGTTCGACTATGAAGTCTTCGTCCATCATTACTTCTAATCCTAACAATCTCGTGGAAGTCATTCCTACTCAAGGATATGCAAATGTGATTTTAGGGAATGGACAAGGTTTGCTTATACAGTTCTCTAGTTTTTCTACCTTTTCCTCATGTACTAATCCACATATCAATTTCTATCTAAAAATATTTACATGTTCCCTCTATAAATAAAGACCTTGTAAGTGTTAACAAATATGCACATGATAACCATGTTTATTTTGAATTTCACTCATTTATTTATTTTTTCAAGTCATAGGTTAATCGTTCTATTCTACTCACAGGATACCTTGTTCCAGATGGTTTATACCAATTTCTTTATCTTTTGCTGCATACACCATCTAGATTTTGTCACTTTCATCTATCATAACACTCATTCGTTGTCCATTCCAGTACGTTCCAGTACTCTCCAGTCACCATCATCATCCTCTACATCGACTGACTTTATTCTATACTATCTTTAGCACCATAGACTAGGACATCCTTCTGCTACTATTCTACAAAATGTTCTTAAACACTATAATATATCTTTGGTTAATGAAAAGCCAGTTGACTTTTATTAGCATGTTGTATGGAAAAATCTCATCAACTTAACTTTCAACCTTAACTACTCACGCTCATCCTTTCCAACTAATTTTTTGTGATCTTTGGGGACCATCCCATTTTCAATTGTTCCTGGGATACAATTATTTAATTTCATTTGTTGGTGTTTACAATAGATATACCTGGATTCATTTTCTCAAGCATGTTAGTCAAAAATTATTTTTCCATCTACTGGGTCATATATTATATCACCTCAACCTATACAATGTCTTGACATTCCCTCCATTGCATTATTGACTATTCACCTAATAAAAAAGTTACCTCATCTTCCTTCCACAAATGAACCTTATGCTCCTATTGTTCCTTCCACTTCTCAGTCAAGTTGTAACATACTAGGCGGATATTACTAATTTAAATAAAAGTATGTAATAATTCAAATAACTTGTCATTTAAATCTTTTTCCCAAAACGCGAGAGATTTAAAACTTTATTTAACACGCTAAAATAAAATTCGTAATCCGCAATTAACACGTTACAAGTTTCAAGTTCCACAATCATAATAAATTGAATAAAAAACATGAAGAACAATCTTTAAAGAAATTCTCAAACTAGCCCATTCTTCGACTCTATGCATCCACAACATCACCTAAAATATCATTTGCTCCCCTGTAACAAGTTATACGATCATCACCAAACACAAACAAATAGAGTGAGCTCAAATAATTAACATGAATAAAACATCATAATCATCGCCAAACACATGTTGCCACGACGAGCCTACCACTCTGGTCCAACCTCTATAAGCATGCCACTCGTAGACCAACATGCGTGGAAATATCAAGTGGAGCTAACCAATACAAACCACCATTTGTATTCTCACACAGGACTCCCAACATCATCGGCCTACCACTCGTAAGTGACAATAAAGTGGAGCTAGCCAATACGAGTCACCCACCCGTATACTCCTACAAGATTTCCCACATCACCAGCCTACCACCTGTGAGCCCCACATGTTTATAATCCATTATGAGCCATCACTCGTCAATGGGCTTCAGCATGTCTCATACCCAAAGTCATCATCCAAAGTCGTGTAAACCACGCAAAACATCTACATAACATCCCTTGTCCCTACGCTATCGCCTGGTGCAGCTTAAGTACCGCTAGGTGATATGTCACTGCAGGCCACCTAGTGGGTACCAATCGTCGTTAGGCGCCATGCGTTACAGAGGCCAATGTTTTTGAAAGCTATTGTCTAGCGGTCCAATCCTCACTACTAGACGCCACGTGCTTCAAGGGCCTCCTTGTTCTGTAGTTATCGCCTGACGGTCCAAGCAGTACCGCCAGGCGCTAGAGAAGTAAAGTGGATTCTTTACTAGTTTAACAATGCAAAACCAATTTTTAACACATCAAAGCAGCACATGCGCAATTACAAAATTCCAAGTCGAATACTTTCTCAATGTAACAGGCCTCAACATTGCATCATCGCATCTCATATTCATCATTCGCATATAAGTAAACATATCTTCCTAAATGAACACCAACCAACACTTAAAGTGAACAAAAAAAAATAAGATATGCTAATAGGGTTATAACATAGCAACCAATTTAGGCATATATTTACTCCAACTCCAGAACTTTTAACAAAGTACCTACACATGTCCCGGTTTTTAGCTCAATCTGCATACCACATTCCACACATTAGGCTCACAACAGAAACAACAAGTCCATTTTTCATCACCAATATGCATTCAAGGAAATTCCAACAATAACCCAATTCACACCTTACCTAGTCAGCCCTTAAAAGACTATTGGTCAACGGTTGTCGCCTGGCGGCAACCTGAGTATCGTCAAGCGGTGCATCCAATTCTGGAAAAATCCCAAATTTTTTCTACACTTGTGTGAACCCTAAAACCCCAATCTTCTTCATTCATGTTCATGCAATTTCACTGGAAAATTATGCAATGGTGGTTCTAGCTTTCATATAGGTTCAATTAAATCAAACAACACATCATTACCACAATTTATAACATAAAATCATGCTCTCCAATCATTCTCGAGTCCCAAATTTAACCCCATGCCTATTCACTCAACAATTCATCCAAATTCAGTCATCATAGAATCATACCACCCAATTAATATATCCAAACATTTACCAACAGTACAGAAACCCCAATGAGCCCCTAAAAACAAAACAAAGAAAATGGACCAAGTCCACGCGCGACGCCAGACAAACGTTCATCGCCGCTAGGCAGTTCTTAGCAAAAACCCAAAAACTAGGTTTATTCATCATGCATCGCTTGGCAAACCTTCAATGTCACCTGGCAAACCTTCAATGTCGTCAAGCAGTTTCTGGAAAAATTCCAAAAACGCAAAAAAATCCAAAATTTTGTAGAGAAAAAGAAACACTCATTCATTCCATACATCACGTAATTACTTGAAATAAAATAAAAATCACATTGTAGCTCCCCTAACCTGGATTTTCTTCCTCCAAAAGCCCTTTTAAGATTTCACTTGCCTAAGGTTTTGGTCTACTCTTAACCTCTAGCAATGACAACCTTCTTCCTATTTTCACTCTCCTTATAGGTCCAAAATGGTGCTTTGGAAACTTTCTCTCTCTCTCTCTCTCTTTCTCTCTCTCTCTCTCTCTCTCCCCTTCTCTCTCTCAACCACTTGAGCTAGTACTGTTCCTTGTCATAACTCTTCACATTAATTTTATTTTTGTGAACTTTTTATTTTATTTTTACATGGCAACACCCTTCTTTCCCAACCTCCACCCTCTTTGGCTATTTCTACCCCTCCCTTACCCTTCCTAGTTGCTCCTCCCCTCACCCCACCTTTCATGGTCACTCATCCCCTCCCCTTACCCTCACCCCCGTCCACCTCTCCCCCACCCTCCTTAGGGTCATGAAACAGGTGCAGTATAACAGTGTCCACCTACTTAATCCTCAATTTTACCTTACTTTTGTAAATAAATACATTTTGGGTTACATTGATCTAAATATACCACTAATCCTAATTTTTGTGTCTATTTATAGATTGGAAGCTTTGTTCCAAAAATCCAGACAAATGAGTGACCCAGAATAGCAAAGAGAAGAGCCAGGCGCAAGAGGTGGCGATGAGAGGTTTTTGCCAGGCGCCAGTTTTCGCTGATGTGTCAAGTTGGCCCTTTTTCTTCTGTTTTCGTGAAGGGAAACTCGTCTTGGACGTTTTGGAGCTCGAGTGATGCGTTTTGGAGCACTTGGAGGTTTTCTAGGGCTAGTGGGAACTACCCTTTCTTCCTCTTTATATTTCTTCCCTCTTCCACTTCCATTTTTATAAGCTTGGGCTCTCCATGACAATGGAGAGCTAAACCCATTTTTGTTGGAGTTAGATGTAGCCACTGAACTTTCATGTATTTGTGGATGATTTGAATATATATATATATATATATATATATATATATATATATATATATATATATATATATATATATATATATTTCTTCCATTGCTAGTATCCTTGTTTATTTACTTAAAGCTTACTTTGTTTTAACCATTCATTGCATGATATTTGGGTCATTAGGTATTGGAAAATATCTCTTGAAACCTAGAATTGGAACAAGATACCTAATGGAACTTATATCTAGGAATGGAACTTGACCCATTAGTTGTCTTGAACCCTAATTTGTAAAGCGGGTTTGCTTATTTAACAATTCAAGGAATTGGCTCTTAATAAGGAAACCTAGGCTCATTCAACTAAGGGATTAGGGTTTGAGTATACTTGTGGATTGACATTAGTAATTAATGGAGAAGAGTTTTATTGTTTTATATACATGAGAGTGAAGTAGGTGAAGTCTAACCCCAACAATATTAGTCCATTGGATTTCTAGTCTTTTCCATCTTCGAGAGTTTTCAAATATCCAAGTTCACATTTTACTTGTTTATGTAATATTTACTTTCTTACACACAAAAACCCAAATTATGGATTTATTCTTTAGTTTAAATTAGTCACTAATTACGCAATTATTTAGTATACACGAGTCTCTTGGGAAACGATATCCCGGTCTTACCGGTTACTACTTGTGCGACTTGGTAGACTTGCCAAAGTCTTAACAATAATTATAACATGTCTGCCACAAAACTCATCATTTTGTTGCATAGTTTTTGCTTGATCTAATGTTTAGGGTGGAACCAACAACAAAATGGTGAGCATTTGAAACTTAGCCAACACTCTGCCATTGTAGATTTGATCGAAGCCTTCGACCTTGTGGTTATACTTATTCTATGTGTACTCTCTCTTGTTCTGTCACTAAGGATGTCGACCCCAAACCCCCATTCATAAACTTAATTCGTACTTCTAAAATTGTGACCAGACCTTGAACTTGTGGACGAGTCCCTCACCTTCAAAGGCAAAGGCCTTTGCAAGTTCATCAAAACTGGCTTTATTGACTTATGTGTATACGATCGGTTTTAATCACATTTGGGTTAAAATAGACAAAATATACATGTAAAAACGGTTTGTAATGGTCGGTTTCAAACATTAAATTAAAAATTCATGAATAACCAAATTGATTGATATTTATATTATAATAGTATAATTTCTAAATATGAAAGCTTAATAGAGAAATTTAAGAAGAAGAAAGAGAGGTTTCTAGATGGAAAATAAAATGAGAAGATATGTAGTGAGTCACACAATAAGAAGAAACTAACTATTGAGTTTCCTTCTTCAAGTGCCTTTGGATACTACTTATCATAGATTTGCAGGTGTTCATTTTCAAAATAGGGGAAGACCAAGAGAACAAGGTGAAAACAAAGGTATAAACTTTTTATTGAAAACTCACTTCTGAATCTTACATTCAAATAAAGAGATAGAATAAACTTAAATAGGAAAATAGAAAAACCTTAAATGAAAGGGTTATTGTGTTTAACACAGTAATCGTATATGACTAGAGCTCAACATTTACCCTTATCCAAGCATTTTCTAATCGCTCAACCAGTGTTTTATGAGCTTAGGGAAAGGTAGGAATGTGTTTATTTGTCACATGGTCCAACTTAATGTATGGCTTTTTCAACCCCTACGAGATGGAGACGTTCTTTGTCAACCTACCTCCAACCGAATAACCCGTCCATAATTAATCGAAATCAGAATAAACTAAAACGAATTAACCTGAAACATCTCATGGTTGGATATGGATTTTAAATTTATGAATTTAGATTGTATTGGTTCGATTAAGTTAACCTCGAACCCTACCTAAACTAACCCTTGCTCACCCCTAGTTTGCGCCTTTCTCGAAGAACACTTCATTGGTTGTGTCACATGCAAAAAGGGAAATTATGTTGAGGTAGGTACCTCTTGTCTTCTCTTTTAATTCTATTCTTTTTCGATTTAATTAACAAAACACAAGTAACTAAGGTGAAGTCATATCTACTCCCAACGACATTGTGGATGCTCCTTGTGTTTTTCCTCCACATTGTGGAGTTTGCAAGATACAAACTTGTTTCTTAGTCTCTCTTTTTCCTGCATCTAGAAATTGTAATCGCTTAATATTTCTCCCAATTAAAGCAATACTCCTCCAAAGGAGGGGGGTAGTAACCAGAAAGTGTGAGGGAGGAATATAAATGGTGAAAGATGGTGGGGAAGGGAAAGAGAAGGCCACACGTGACAACACCATTTGCCACCTAAAAAAGACTAACGTCGTTAAGTAATTATTGTTAAAGCATTAAGTCAAGTAGTTATGTCTGTTATGTTAGTTTTACTGGTTTATTCTGTTATTAAATCAGTAGCACCTACTATTTCTCTGTATAAATACTCTTCCTTTCACATATCAATACAGTATGCTTTCACAGTATTCATTATTAGTCTTTCTTCTAGATTTTAACAGTTTCTAACAGGTGGTATCCAGAGCCAGGTTTGTCTAGGATCGGCTTGAGTTTGTGTGTTTCAGAGATCACATTTCTAGGTGCATTCGAGTGAAAAGTGTGTCTGCATCTTGGCTTCTTAGTGCGTGGAAGGCAGAGAGTGATTGAAACAGAAGAAGGCTTTTTGCAGCAGAAGTGTTTGTGATAATTGTTGTGAAAGGAAGCTGTGAGTAGAATCAGGGAAAGAAAAGAATATTGTGAAAGAAAGTCGTTCTTGGATCAAGAAATAATGGCTGGGAGTGACAGTCATATTCCGTCAATGAGCCTACCCGTTCTTACAGAGAAGAATTGGGACCGTTGGAGCACACAAATGAAAGTGTTGTTTCGATATCAAGAAGTGAGTGACGTGATAGAGAATGGGAGTTCTGCTGGAGCGGGAACCACAGATGCATTGAAAGCAGCTACCAAGAAGAAAGATAATAAAGCTTTGTTCTTGCTTCATCAATGCGTAGATGATGCATTTCGAGAAGATTCAAAACACAAATACAGCCAAAGAAGCGTGGGATATACTAACTCGCTGTCATGTAGGTTGTGAAAAAATAAAATAAAAAGTGTGGCTTCAGACGTTGAGGAAGCAGTACGAAATGCTGCAAATGTAAGAAAGTGATCGAATTTGTGAGTATTTCACCAAAATACTCACAATTACGAATCAAATGAAGAGTTGTGGAGAAACCATCACGGAGTTGATGATTGTAGAGAAGATCATGCACTCCTTGCCGAGGAAATTTGACTATATTGCAGTGGCAATAGAGGAATCGCATGACTTGGCAGCAATGAAAGTTGAAGAATTGCAAAGTTCCCTTGAAGCGCATGAAATGAGGTTGGTCAACAGAAGTCCGATCAAGAATTCTGAGCAAGCGTTGAAAGCACACCATCTCAAGTATGATGAAGAAAGAAACAAGGCAGATGGAAAGGAAAACGAACACAAAATACGTAGAAGAATCGTAGAGATGAGCACGATTCTGATCAACCCGATGCCTCTGAGAAAAAAGGTGGATCATGGAAATGCCACAAGAAGAAAGGGTATGATAAAAGAAATATTGAATGCTTCAATTGCCACAAGAAAGGACATTATGCCAATGAGTGTTATGCTGACAGATGAAAACAAAAAAAACATCAAGATAAGGAAGTGCATGTGGTGTAAGAAGAATCTGATTCAGATCCACTAACTCTAATGGTTACAAATTTTGCAGAAGAAACACACACAAAGTCATGGTTTCTTGATGCGAGATGTTCGAATCACATGACAGGTCACAAAGAATGGCTCGTAAACTTTGATTCATCAAAGAAGAGTAAGGTGAAATTTGCTGATGATAGCACATTAAGAGTGGAGGGAGTGAGTGACGTTGTGATCGTGAGGCAAAATGGCTCAAAAGACATAATCTCCAACGTGTTATTTGTTCCAGAGATGAAATGCAATTTGCTCAGCACAGGACAGTTGATTCAGAAGGGTTTTACTGCGGTTATGGGAAATGATCAGATTGAGGTGTTTGATGCTGATAAAAGACTCATTCTGAAAAGCAAACTTGCCAAGAATAGAACATTCCAAGTTAATTTTACGGCTGCTGAAGTCCAATGTATGTCTACAACAGAAACAAAAGATGAAGACTGGCTGTGGCATTCAAGGTATGGTCACTTGAATTTTAAAAGCTTGCATCAACTTGGATCAAAATGTATGGTCTCTAGAATTCCCATTATTGCAGTGCCAAGAAAGATTTGGGAAGTCTGTGTAGCAGGGAAACAAACTAGAAATTCTTTTCAGTCACAATTAAGCACAAGATCAAAAGATGTCCTAGAAGTGGTGCACTCAGATGTATGTGGGCCTTTTAAAAGCCTTTCGTTGGCTGGAAACAGGTATTTCATTACTTTTGTTGATGAGTTCAGTCGAATGATTTGGCTGTATGTGATAAAACTAAAGGGTGAAGTGTTTGAGATATTTCAAATCTTTAAAGCCTCTGTCGAAAGAGAAAGTGGAAAGCGTATGAAAATCCTACGAACAAATGATGAGGGTGAATTTACCTCCAATGATTTCGAAAACTACTGTCAGAAGAATGGAATCCAACACGAAGTAACCGCTCCCTATATACCCCAACACAATGGTCTTGCCGAACGAAGAAACAGGATAATCCTTAATATGGCCAGAAGCTTGATTAAAGAGAAAGATTTGCCACAGAGATTTTGGGGTGAAGCGGTGGCAACCTCTGTGTACATTTTGAACAGGTGTCCCACAAGGAGATTAGAAGGGAAAGTTCCACTAGAGATATGGACTGGAGAAAAGCCAGTTGTTGGGCATTTGAAAGTGTTCGGTTCACTTGTCTTTATACATGTTCCTGATCGGAAAAGGACAAAGCTGCAAGATAAAAGCAAAGCAATGATCTTTGTTGTATATCATCCAACTGGGGCCTATAAACTCTATGATCCGATCAATGAGAAAATGTTGTTAAGTAGGGATGTTCTTGTGCTGGAACATGAGAGTTGGGACTGGAAGTAGATGAAGACCAGTCTGAGGAGAAACATACCAAAAATTGTTGGTGATGATGCTACAGAGGAAGCAATTGATAAAAGCATAGAAGGGCCTTCATTCCAAAGGTCGCAGAGACAAAGATCGATGCCCATCAGGTTTGGTGATTATGAAGTGCACTCTGATAGTCAAATTAATAATGAAGGGGATGTGATTCATTTTGCATTAATGGCTGTAGCGGAACCTATTAACGAAGTGGAAGCATTGCAGCATACAGTCTGGAAAGATGTAATGATCGAAGAACTCAAATCTATTGAAAAAAACAAGACCTGGAATTTGGTTGATCTTCCATCAGGAAAACACCAAATTGGAGTGAAATGGGTGTTCAAGAAGAAGTTGAATCCAGATGCGTCAGTTTCCAAACATAAGGCAAGACTTGTGGCGAAAGGGTTTCTCCAGAAGCAAGGGTTGGACTACTCTTAAGTATTTGCCCCTGTTGCTCGAACTAAGACCATACGTCTCGTGGTGGCAATGGCTTGTGCTAGGAATTGGTCATTATTCCAACTAGATGTGAAGTCAGCGTTCCTTCATGGCCCGTTGGAAGAAGAGGTCTATGTTCAACAACCTCCTGGGTTTATTGTGAAAGGAAGAGAGCAGCAAGTCTACAGGTTAAGGAAGGCGTTGTACGGGCTAAAGCAAGCCCCAAAAGCTTGGAATAGAAGAATCGACTCTTTCTTGCACAAACTAAGTTTCACAAAGTGTACTGTTGAGCATGGAGTATATGTAAGGGAGAGTGAACATGAAGGTCTACTCATCGTATGCCTATACGTTAATGATCTTTTGGTAACTGGATCAAATTTGAAAGAAATTGAAGTTTTCAAGAAGGTAATGGAGGCAGAGTTTGAAATGACTGACTTGGGAAAACTAAGTTATTTCCTTGGTATGGAATTTACCTATACCCCTGCTGGGTTAATAATGCATCAGAAAAAGTATGTTAGAGAATTACTAAAGAGGTTCAACATGGGCTCTTGCAATTTTGTAACCAGTCTGATTGATGTCAATATTAAATTGACAAAAGATGAAGAAGGTGAGGTAGTTGATGAAACACTTTTTAAGCAAATTGTTGGTTCGTTGAGATACGTATGCAATAGTAGGCCAGACTTATGCTTTGGAGTTGGACTTATTAGTAGGTTCATGAGCAGTCCGAGAAAAGTTCATCTGTTAGCAGCCAAAAGATTGTTACAATATCTTGCGGGAACAGCTGATCATGGAATTTTGTTTCCATTTGGAAGGAAGAAATCAGAATTAGAACTGATTGGGTTTGTTGATTCTGATTATGGTGGTGATCTGATAGAGAGGAAAAGTACTTCTGGATACTTGTTCCTAATAAATAATGCTCCCATTGCTTGGTGCTCGAAAAAACAACCAGTCATTGCACTATCCAGTTGTGAAGCCGAGTATATCTCTGGGAGTTATGCAGCATGCCAGGCAGTATGGTTGGAGGAATTGTTGAAAGAAATAAAGATCGGAGTGAAGACGCCACTGCAGCTAAAAATAGACAATGTTTCTGCTATTAATCTAGCCAAAAATCCAGTAAGCCATGGTAGAAGCAAACACATAGAAGTGAGGTTCCATTTCCTTAGAGATTTGGTGAACAAAGAAAGAATTGAAGTGGTATACTGCAATACAGAACTGCAGCTGGCAGATATACTGACCAAGGCCCTAAAGAATGAAAGATTTGAAGACTTGAGAAGACAAATTGGAGTTGTATCTCTTAAGTACTTGACTTAAGGGAGAGTGTTAAAGCATTAAGTCAAGTAGTTATGTCCGTTAGTTAGTTTTATTGGTTTATTCTGTTATTAAATCAGTAGCACCTACCATTTCTCTGTATAAATACTCTTCCTTTCACATATCAATACAATATGCTTTCACAGTATTCATTATTAGTCTTTCTTCTAGATTTTAACAGTTTCTAACATTTCCCCTCTTTGATGTTTGATTTTTTGAAGAGATTTAGTTTCAAGTGCTGCATTTTTCGAAAGCTATGATGCGCCTAAGACCATTTGCTTTGCCCGTCCAGTGGTTCTAGCATCTGCGTTGATGGGTTTGCTTCGCGTGTTTGCATTTGCTACAACAATGTTGCAATAGAGCTGCAACAGTTCTACATCACATATGTGTTTGCTTTATGTTCCCAAATTCTACAATCTACTTCGATGTTTCCTCATTTCCTTTTTTACTTCCTAAGTTGGTGAAAGTAGATCAAGTAAGAGTTGAACTTTGGAAAATAGACAAGTAGATTACTTTTCATGACTTTGATATGATTTTGTCTTCTGTTTTCTAGTTGTTATTTCACTTTAAATACCGAAGAGTTCTTTTTTTCTCTGTTCTTTTTCTTATTTTTGTAGAATAATATATATACTTGTTCATCATTTAATGGAGTTTGTTCCTTTATTGTGCATAAGAAGGTACTCTTTTCTTTCACACTTTGTTGTTATATTTATAATATTTTCCTTCAAGATAGGATTTGCATTGAATATGTTTGTATTGGTCTTTTGTTGTTATTGAAAACTGAAGTTACAAGTGTTTTTGGCTGTTGTGTTGTAGTATCTTTCCAATTTGCTTTTGTTCATCTAGAATACATAACACTCTCACAATACTTGTAAAGGTTGTGGTTTAGTAGGCTTGTTAAGGATGAAGCAGGGAACATGTTTTTTACTATCAATCAAGAAACTCCATATGCAAGGTCATGTTTCATAGTGCGGGTACCATTGTCGCCCCTATTTGTCTTGCTTTATATCACTTTCTCTTTATTATCACCTTATTTGCTCGTGTACTTGGTCTCTTATATATATATATATATATATATATATATATATATATATATGTCAC
>Ga0209589_1004490_pt1 | contig 24079 bp, 9 predicted proteins | sample CowpeawhiteBW_FD_187525 | JGI IMG/M metagenome (GOLD analysis project Ga0209589, IMG submission 187525) | Root nodule microbial communities of legume samples collected from California USA - Cow pea white BW (SPAdes) (version 2) | ecosystem: Host-associated > Plants > Roots > Nodule | place: USA...
AAGAAGTTGCAAAAAAAAAAAAAAAGATTTAAAGTAAAAGATGTAGAAAGGAGTGTACTGAAAATTAACAGTGAAGAAATCAGCAACAGAAGAAGAGGTGGTAGGTGATGGCCAAAAAGCGGAAGGGGAAGAAACCGCCCAACGTAAAACACCACCACCAATTCCAAACCCAAACCCAAAACCTCGCCGCTTTAATCGCCCAAGTCACACACACAGCACACTCATTTCTATCCCGCAACGACGTCGTTCTCCTCCCTTCCCAATCCCTCCGTCTCGAATCCCTAATCTCATCCCTCATTTCCCTCTCTCCACACCCCAAACCCTCACCCCTTCTCTCTCCGCCACACCGCGACTGCTGGTTCCGCCGCTTCTGCTCCTTCTCCGATTCCCAATGGCTCAACGCCTTCCGCATGTCCAAGCCCTCCTTCTCCCACCTCCTCCACCTTCTCACCCCCTCCCTCGCCCCCTCATTCCCTCACATCGCCCCCGACTGCGTTCTCGCCGCCGCTCTCTTCCGCCTAGCCCACGCCGCCCCCTACGCCGCCATCGCCCGACGCTTCGGTATCGCGCCGTCGGAGGCCTGCCGCGCCTTCTTCGCCCTCTGCAAGGCGGTCGTCGACAACCTGGGATACCTCTTCGAGCTCCGCACCGGTTCCGAGAGGGTTGTGGTGGGTTTCGGCTGGAGTTCTCTCCCCAATTGTTTCGGGGTTTTAGGGCTGGCTAGGTTCAGAATTGACGATTCGTTGTTGGGCGAAGATGGTTGCTTGATGGTTCAAGCGTTGGTGGACTCCGAAGGGAGGTTCTTGGATGTCTCAGCTGGGTGGCCAAGTACCATGAATCCCGAAACCATTTTGCGTGAGAGTAAGATTTATCACGAGGTTGAGGAATCCAAGGAATTGTTGAATGGACCGTGTTATAATCTCAACGACGGTAATTTGATTCCTCAGTATATCCTGGGAGAATCCTGTTTTCCCCTTTTGCCGTGGCTTTTGACTCCTTATAACAGAGTGAATGAGGAGGATAGTTTTGGCTCGGCGGAGAGGGCTTTCAATTGTGCTCACGGTAATGCAATGGAGTTGGTTGGTAATGCCTTTGGGGGGCTTCGTGCCAGGTGGCAGCTTCTGGCGGCCTCGAGGAAGTGGAAGCTAGAGTGTATTGAGCATTTGCCGTTTGTGGTTGTTGCGGGGTGTCTATTGCATAATTTTGTTGTGAAGTGCAATGAGAAAATGCCGGATGAAGGGGTTGGAAAGGGTTGTTGCTTGGAAAAGGAAGAGGGGTTTCCTGCTTTTGATGGGGTGGGGGATGATAATGCAGTGAGGGTGAGGGATGCACTTGCTATGCATTTGAGTAGGATGAGTTCCAGAAAATGAATAAATGGTGTGGGTGGAATATTAATATATGGTATACGTATTTTGATTGGTCAATTTGTTTTTGGGAATTGTTGGCATTGGCTAGTGTCACTTGCACTTTGGAAACCATGTATGGCATCAATTCCATCATATTCGATTCGTTGCCTTCCTGTAGTATTGAAGGATAGCTTCAGTAGGAAGAAATCTGCAATCAGCATAAATTTTTCAGTTGTTGGCTCCGCAAGTTTCAGATTTCTCATATTACTGATGAGCTGTTTTTAAAATTTGTCACAAAAATTCTCTTCCTTTCGGTGGAAGCCAATTAGAATTTAATTACTGGGTTTGTTAGTGGAACCATGGTTAGTAAGTAGCATAAAATCTTTTTAGTGATTGACACTTTTTGATTTGAAACCTGTTTAGCAAACCATCATTCAGATTTGTACTTGTCATTTCCTTCCACCTCTTGACAACTTACCAGAATTGTCTCCGATGAAGGGGTAAAAACCAAGGTCGCTACTTATATATAGCGATTAAAAAATTATAGAACTGCTGCAATTACATTTAAGGTTAACCTATAAAAACACTGCAAAGCTCATAAAATTTTTCATGAGCTCAGCCTTACTTACTCTTTTCCCATCATACGTGTCAGTTGTAAAGGACACGGGTGGTTACTAAAGAAAAGCAAGTTAACTTTTCTGCTGTAGAGGTCCACAAACAAAAGGGCGTTGAACCTGACAAGTTGTTGTGTCACTTGTGTGTCACATTGAATTATTTCAGTGTGCCTAATCTAGGAAGTAGAAGAGGGACTCTTTCCAAATTTGTCGCTTTGGTTTCAAATGGGAGAATGTGACTTTGTCAAGTTAGTTGTCAATTCCAAGTTCATGCAAGTTATTGTTCCAACTTTTGAAAAGACGTCAAACCACCCTCGGAACTAATTATGAAAAACTCATTGCTAAGTGTAATTTTTCGATCAATGGGTGAATTAGTTAGCGAGTACCCACCAGGGTTGGCAAAATTTTAAATAATTTAGGTGAAGTCCTACGTTAAACTTTAGTTGTAGAAACAGTGTAAATTTGTCTAGATCTTAATACTTGTGGTCCTTAAATAATTAAACCTTTCTTCTTTACTTCCTTTCTTTCCAAAAAAATTGTAATGAATTTGCTGTTTTATACACTGATATTGACCAAGGGAAAGAAATATATAAAGAGCGAGATATAATTAAACTTTTCATAATCGATCTACTCATTTAATGTTAACTCGTATTACTGGCATTAACAGTGAAAGGCAACAGTTAAATTTAAGGGATAGCTGGAGATAGAATGTACAAATAGAAGAGGACTTGGGCACCAAATCCGAAAAACTCCTACACTGTACATTTATGTGTAGATTGCAGGCAGTGATGATGTGACAGCAATGGCAATTCTCCATTTCTACGGGAATGAATCTTCTGCCAGATTCCCTAAATGATGCTGCGCATGGTTGAATGTGTTGCATCATAATTGAAGCTTGGTTGATGAACAGTTCTTTACACAGTTCGACCAGCAAGATACTAAACCCATGAAGCCAGAGCCTGATGTAATATCCTCCCTTCTTTGTACAACTCTCACAAACTCGCTTACACTTAGGGTTCCGTCACGGTTAGCATCAAACACATGAAAAATTATGTCAACCACTTTATCTGTAATACAGACACCACAAACCTGCATGAATAGAACATAACACGCAAGAAGTTATTCGTAAATTCAAAATGGTTTTGATTTAATTTGGCAAAGGGAGATATCAGTACTTGAGATGCTGCTCTCTGAAAATCATTTTTTGTCAACGCCCCATTAACTTTTCCATAACTGAATATGGCCAGAGAAAAGGATTGCAACTTCTTGCGCAATTCTGCAAAATCTTGAAACTCCTTAAATGTAATCCTCAAGTCTCTTAGTTGCCGGTTCCTGTTCAATTCTTCGACCCTATCCAACAGTTTGCTTATGTGATTGACGTCTGCAGATGCAACCAAGGACAGAGCAAAATCTTTGGCTGAAATGCTTCCTCTTTTATTGTAGTCATAATGGGAAAACTCTAACCTTAGGATCTGTAAATTAAATTAGAAGGGCAGTACAATGTTAATCACGAAATATTTTGCTATCTTTAAGGATGCACAGTCACGCCGATTCAAAAACTAAAATTTTCATCAAGTTGTCAACATATTCTGTTGAAGTTTAGTTCAATTTTTCAGTGGACCTTCTAAAACAGAGATCGCTGTCAATGAAACAGGAAGTAGTTCGTACAACGGGAAGTTTATTCTTAATGCAAGACTTCTTAGCCACATTTACCACTCCAACACTTACGACAACAATGAAACATTCCAAAGACAGCAAAGTAGCATATCGTGAACTCACATACCTCATCATGCAGCTCTCTTAAGAATTGAACAAATCTTTCATGTTGTAAGCATGAATTTCCATGTTTGCCGAAAAAATACTCCAAGAGACCCCCATTTTCTACGGAAGCTTTGATGCGAAGACGTCGTCCATCTCTGTGATTGGCCCCTTGTCTGTTTTGTGATCGCATCAAGGCCATCACTTTCTTGAATTCTTGCCTGTCTATTTCACTGTTGACAAACACCTCTTAAAATATTCAGATGCCCAAAACTTAAAACAAAAATCCAAATTCTTATACAGACAGATCTGACTAGTGTAATCAAAAGATGGATGTCCGAATTTGATTTCTTAACCAAGTGATAGTGGACTCTATTGTAAAAGGATCCATATCTAAATTATGGATAGTTTCACTAGTGTGTGTGTATTGTAAAAAGAATCATTGATACACACAACACAACATGCCGAAGCTCATTGGAAATTCCATCGAGGAATGTGAAGGCCAAAGCTTCATGCAATTTGTAAATACAGCTTATGACATGTAGAAGGAAGTAGAAGGAAAAGAGAAGTTCCTACCCATTGTTATCAATGTCAAACATTTTAAAAGCCACTGAAAAGCTGGACTCTGGTATGCTGAGGAGAGTAACAAAAAATATATACCTGATGTCAAGAAAGAAGAGCTTTTGTTATCCAAATAACATGGCATTAGTACTCACTCAGCAGTTGTTATGACAGAAGTTTCAAGCAAATAAAAAAGACAACATAATACTCACTCTGCAAAGGAAATGAGTCCGTCATTGTTAGTGTCAAAGAGCATAAAAAATTGTGAAGGTTCACATTGCAACTCTCCCGGAATCTGCTCCCCTCTTAGAAAACCCTCCCTAACACGGGTTGATTCGGAAGGAGGAAAGACAGGAACAATGGCACGCATCAAATCTGCAGGTGTCATAAAAACTTCACCACTAGGGGATCGAACAGATGCAAAGTACTCGAAAACCTGCACTTGACATGGTGCCAGATAAATGAAACATGTTACAGTGACAATTCGCTGCTTTTTAAGCTGAAGAAAGAAAAACAACAACATGACTCATAATTATACAAACACATGATGGCAAGATTGTTTACCTTTTCAGGAGGGCTCTGCAAGCGAATGCGTTTTTCATAATTAAAGAATACTCTTCTTCTATAGTCATCTGCATCAAATCAGAAGCATAACAAATCTAAACATTTGCAACCAAGCAAATAAATTAACAATTAAACTACAAAAATCCTATGCTTTTTGATTAAACTTGACTGTAGATATGACTTTTGAGTTAATTATTACTGAAGACAACAATTTCCAATTATACGTCAATGCATGATTGAACAGCTGTGTAAAGAAGCTTTTAAATTATCAGTATTCTAGTTTTAGTACCCGTATAGCACGTGAATTTACAAAGTTTATTGAAAACTACATATTTATTATGTTAATAACTAATAATATATTAGTTAAAAAAAAACATCTGTCAAAAGATATGTACATGTAGGTAATGTAGTTGCTTTTAGTTGCGGTGAGAACTATCTTCAAGTTTTCTTCGATATCAAAATATTCCAATTAAATTCAACTTCTACCCTATACCAATATTAAAGGTTAAATCAATAAGAAAACATTGAACGTTGCAAATTTATCAGGAAATGAATACATGTCAGGGAGTTTAGTTTCTTGTACATCTTGCTCCACCAACTGAACATGGTATCGTGACATTGCAAATTGAAATTTAAAAAGGGAAATCAAGAGCTATAATCAGAAAACAAATGTAATAAAGATGCAATATGCAACGTAAATGATTGATGAATAGGAGGATACCGTTAAAGAGAAACCTGGAGGGTTTGCTCTGACGCTTTTGTTGGAGCTGATCCTGATTGGCAAAATCAGAAAATGACTGAAGAGAATTGGAAGCAGAAGAAGACAGAGAGGACCAATACCAAAAGCCTAAGGTGGAGGCAACAACCACAACCCCAGAAGTGATTGCTCTAAGAAAGGCCTCAAAGTCTCCGATCCTCTCACCATGTGTGGGCCCAACAAAGGAGCTGAAGAAAGAAGAAGAAGATGATGATGAGGTGGAGCCTTGTGATTGGCTGCAGAACGGCCTTACGTTATGCCGCAGAGAAAGTTGAATTTTCCTACCCAAAGAAAACATGCTAAGGTTGAGTTGGGACTAATGTGAAATTGGGACAACGAGAACACACGATATATGGAGTGTGCATAATGTTATGTCGCTGAAAATGTTGGAAGAGGAATTTTAGGGCGCAATCAGAAAACGTTGGAAAGGAACTGATTCAACATCGAACAAGGATGTAGTTTGTGTACGGATGGAGCGCGAAATTTGTGCTCCTTTGACTCGTTGCATGGTTGGTTATGATTTCTCCCTTCATGCATGGACATGGAAACCCCAATATCCTCTTTCGCACAATTCATCATTTTTAATAAACTACTCTCTTTTCTAATTTTGTAATGTCTCAAATCTCATTTTTTTAATTATATTATATAAAAGGATTGTGTTGTTTTTATCTATGACAATATATAAAGATATTTTCTTTTATATTCACATTTCATATTTTTACTTTTATTCTTAATTATTATTTTAAAAATTAATTATTTTATAAATAATTTATCCGTTATTCTAACTATCTCTTTTTAACTGATAATTTAAAAATACTTTTTAGACTTTTTTGTATTTTGGAGTCCATTTAAAGTTAAATTTGTAAAAATGAGTCCGTTGATTATTATTATTTTTTTTTTTTGCAAAATAGGATAAGTCGTCATGAAGGAAGACGACATTAAAAGTGAAGTCGTCCTCTATCATAAGATCTAAAAAGTGAAGTCGTCATGTACGAGAACGATTCCACTTTTAGAGTGAATAGAAACCGACCTCCTACAACACGGTTTCGTTTTTTTGGGAAAAAAAAAAGAAAAAGAAAACCGACATGATGGAGGATGATTTCACATGTAATAGTCTTTTACCATGACGACTTGATCTTATTTTACAAAGAAAAATCAACTAACCATTTTTTCAAATTTGAATTTAAATGAACTCCGAAATATAAAAAAGTCTATTTTTTATCTTTAACAATTATTTAAAAATCATTTTTTGTATATATATTTTATTTTTCTAACTAACATCTAACAATTATTTTAAAAATTAAGTATATATTTATACATGCAAGTTACAAGTTACAACCACTTTGGTTTATTTAAGAAATTGATAAATCATGAATTACATAGTTATTTGTTGTACATGCATCTACTATTGTGTAATTCAACGAGTAGATATCACATGTCAATAATATTATTAATAAATAATCCAAGATAATATTGACATTAATAATGCACAGATTTTGAGATAGTAAATATGCAGAGAAGTATAGGTCTACGTTAAGAAAGTAGTAGTGCTGCGCCCCCTTCCCCTTTCACAATTTTGGTCCATTTCTCTAAACAATCAATTCACCATTAATATCTCACGTGATATCGGTTGGATTCGTAGGTCTCTGTCAACCCCTGCTGCCAAGCCATAAAATTTACAAATCATGATCATAGACCAACCATGGCTACAAGCTTTCAAGGAAACCAAACAAAGTAGATGATGTTTAGGTGTTTTATTAATACTTCATGGCATTTCAATTTTTTGAGACAACAAAACAAACAGTGTTCTGTTCTGATGTTTGTTCGCATGATGTCATATCAGTTGTTAAGGACTGAAGCATGTGCAGCTCAATACCTTGATTTGGACCAAACCAGAGGATGTAACTGCGTACTTTGTAGGTAACTTGTTAACTTGCCGTGTTCTTCGGCTTCTGAAATAAGTTGATGGATGCCATTGGTTTGCTGCTACAGTGGTTTTACCATCCATCTTCTGTCATCAATTATGTGTGGAAGGACACTCGCCCCACCAACTGTGACTTCATTCAACCCATTACTTCACTGCATCATAGCCAAGACCGACATGGAAGCTTACCAAAAATAATTATTCCTGGTCAATTTATATGGCTTCTCTTCCCCTCCTGTTTTTCTTCTATACATTACTGCTATCTAATTAAAGTGGCAGGTATGTGCTAATTGGTAGTAGGTTTACCAAATTCATTTGCCCTAACTACTTTCCATTTCATGGGCCCTTCATGGCTTTAATTAACTTTAACCCATGTTACTCAAATCCTAAGCCAACCACTGTCGTAATCTAACTCACTAAGCACCACAAAGACACACTCTTATTGGATATTTTCAACACAGTTCATGTTCACTCTTGTTACCTACGTAACATGGCTGCAATAGCTTCTAACTTTGAGGATTAGGACCTTTTGTAGTATTCTACTGTACAATGCCCGTGAACCTTCCTTACTATAATATGTCAAAAATCTCCACACACGAAATTATTGGGTGTCTGTTGTCACTCTCAGTCTCAACTACCATCCAAATTTCATCATCACAAAAAAAGACAGGTAGTGGAAGCAATTGGTCTGAAAAAACAAAATAAATAGCCATATACCGACCACATTTATCATTTAAACACTGATTCTCATACTCCACACTCCTCCTTATCTATCTCTCTATATCTATGTGATGCCCACCTCAAACCTTACCATATCCTACCCTTTTCGCACTACCCACATGGACTGGTTCTCCTGGCTATCCAGAACCACTCTAGAACCCTCCTTAATCTACGACTACGGCCTCACCTTCGCACGCAATGAGCTTCAATTGGAAGACGCTTGCTACTTCAACCACGAGTTTCTTCAGAGCATGGGCATCTCAATTGCCAAGCACAGACTAGAAATTCTCAAGCTTGTCAAGAGGGAAGGAAGAGGAGGAGGAAGACGGCCCAAAAACCTCTCTGGGGTCATCAAGAAGTGCCTCAGGAAGTGCATGAACAAGTTTGTTTCTCGTGAGGATGACGGTGATGGTGATGATGATCGCGTAGTGAAAGGCGTGCCCTCTTTGATGCCTGTTTCAATGGCGCCACCTGAGATTAATTGGTACGAAGGGAAAGTGAGAGGGTCATCGGTTGTGAGGAAGCAACAAGAAGGGAGCGAAGAAGAAGAGAAGGCTCTACCTGTGCCTCCCATGTACAGAAGCAGAACCATTGCACTTTCAGGACCTTTGGATGGTAGTAGAATCATGCATGACAAAATGGTCCACAACAGGGCCTTGAAGCTATCTGGACCACTCGATGGAAGAATGCACGAGAGAATGATGATGATCAACTCTAACAGAAGCCCTCTGATACCCAGGTCTCTGGATGCAAGATTTGTAGCCACAGCAAAGAGTCCAAGACTGTCAGGGCATCTCGATCCAAGACCCATGCCCGCGGAGAGCAAAAGCCCAAGACCGCCTAGGCCTTCAGATTCAACAAGGCCCGACAACGAAAGCCCAATGGCTTACAGTCCTTATAACAAGCCCAGAGCTGATTTTGATTATGACGATGACCACACTCTCTGGCCTTCACTGTTTCAGGATCTGAAACCAACTTGATTTTGTCTTTTCCATTCGATGGTGAGTGCCGCTTACATTATCATTCTTTTTCTTTCATAGGTATCTCATGATAGAAACTTAGCAACTACCTATTATCATATGAAATTTTATCTCATGTTTTGCCGCATCGCTTAAACGCCTTGTCCCTGCTTCTCCGACCACTAGTTAATATTTTTTGTTATCCAAGGTCGTAATTTCATATTACAAGGTAACAGTCCCATGTGTAGATGACCAACATTTTAGGTTTATTTATGCTATGGTTTTGTCTTTGGGTAAATATATAAATAGGAAAATATTTACCGTCACCAACACAATGTTGAGATCACGTAATGTATCTCCGGAAAGTAATTAATTTATTTCCTGGTAGCTATTCTCATTCAAAGCAATTAAAGCTAAAGTCCAGATATCACTTTCAGGCGGCACCAAACTAAACCTAAAAACTTACATTTAATAACAACTGACACAAATTAAGCTCATTCGTTGTATAGTTATCATCACATATATTGAAATAAACGATTGTTCCAAGCATATATGACAGATTAATTACCCTACAGATAACGTTATCACACATATCCTTCACTTTATGAAAATTCTCAGTGGTCAGAGTCATATCCCAACATGTTCACACGTTTGAAACCAACATCTCTTGCCTGATGTCTTAGATTGTTTATCAGCATTGTTGAGAATGTAATGGCAGACCAGGAAAAAAGCAGCTACACAGGTTTGTCTATAAAATAAACTGTGTGGGGTGCTGTATCTGTTATTGAAGTTGAGTACTTTTAGTGGCCTGAAGTCTGAGGTAGCTTAAACGAACCCCCAGAATAAAGCATTTGGTAAACGGGCTTAATTCTTAAAGTCAAGATAATGCTGGAGAGAGTACCCGCAACACACACACCAGCCAGAGTGAAAAAGGTTAGCTGAAAACAACTTGGACCAATACATGCGACACCTGAACCAATGAGGCCTTCGCCATGTTGTTTTGCTGCCTCGTTATCATACACGTGTCCTGCTAGAAGAGCCGAGAAAAGTAATGCACCAAGTGGATTCCCTAAGCCCATGAAATTGCTCAACAAACCGAAGTGTTTCAAACCAAATAGCTCCGAAACAGTGGGAATCACTATGGAGAATTGCACGCCATAGCAGATTCCAAGAACTGCAATTGCGGGATAAAGGGTTCCCTTGATAGCATATGCAAAGAGAAGGTACAAGAACATCATAATTATCTGCGTGCATGTCATCCAAATTGTCCTTGGAATCGTTTTTGTCCTGCAAATTGTCAAAAAACAATTCTACTTTATTCATGCAAGGTCATTCATTGTTACATGTGTATAAAATAAATTACAAGTGTATTTAGTTTTATAGTAATTGTCTTAAAAGTATATCAAAACAATTTATTAATGACTGATATGCAACTATAAAATTCTAAAAATAAACATCCACTTCAACTCAACACCATCACTACCTACTTTTACTTTCACAAATTAGAAAAGTCTACTTTATTTAGCATCTAAAAATAAACATACACCTCAACACAATTGCTACCTACTTGTGGTGGGCAAAACAGCAAATTTTTGGTGCTAGTCAAAAGTAGCACGGCATCGAATTTTCTGAGATGATTACAATGATCTCTTAACTGATATGGGCGCGAGAGTAAAATCTTAACTTAACAGAGAATAATTACTTACCTGACAAAATGTTCTGAAACAACTCCTCCACCTAGCCGACCCACAAAATTGAAAAAGCTGAACAATGACAGCAAAACAGTGGTGTCTTCCATACCTTGTGCAATGCCTATTTGAGCCAAATTATTGAGAACAGTAACCCCTGTTCCAACCCCAACAAAGTAAACAAAAAACAGTAGCCAGAAATCTGCTTTTACTAGAGCCTCGGTAAACTTAAAATCTTCCCCTCTCTTGGGCCTTCTCTTCTTCCTCACTGCCCCCTCACCCTCAGCAAGAAGCATGGCCACCTCAGCTGAACCATCCACATCATTAAAACTTCCAAGGCCACTGGTCGATGAAGATGATAACAAGGGTTCTGTGTTGTCCACCTTGCCATCTTGAACCAGAAAGTCGGAAGATCCAACATGTTGCTCTGGTGTTTCTGATGCAGATGCTTTTCTGGGACACAGTGTCATCTTTATAGGGATAGCAAGGGGAGCCAGGAGAAGGAGAATCATCACGGCCAACATAACAAATGATACTGTATTGCTCATGGGGACAAAGTTGTCAAGTATTGTTGTTGCAAGTAAGTATAAACCCAAGGCTACACTAGCACCTTGGATGAACAGAAAATGCATGTTTTCAGAAGAATCTTCACCGGAAGCCGGAGTGCAAGGCCGAACAAGAAACATGGTACTGAAGCATAGAGCAGGAATACCAATGGCAAGGAACAACAGGAAGTTGGGTGAAGAATTATGAAAACCCACGCTGTAAATTTCCGTAAAAACTGCAGCACTGAGCCCCGAATAACCTTTCAGGACTCCTGCAACTGTGCCTCTACTGACAGGGAAATTTCTCATGTTGGTGACTAGAATAGCAGTAGATAACCATGCACAGCTGTTGGTCGCTACAGCAAGTGCAAGCCATAGCTGCAACACCATACATAAAAAGAGATGATTATGAACTAAGCCCTTTCTATCCATAACAATTGTTAAATGAACCAAACAACAATACATTGAAAGGAAAACTGTAGATTGAGAAACATAAAAAACAATCATGAGATCTCAATTTCAAACAAGCTATAGAAAATGTTCAATACTGTAGCTATTCTCATATAAAAGTCCTTATCCTACATAACTCCTTTCATCTTTGTCTCAGATCATGATTGTCTAAAGATATCAAATACCCAGCAAACAACAAGGCAATAAAACAGAACTGAAAACATAAAATTGTTTATATAAAGCGAAAAAGATATGAAGATGAAGAAGTTACCACAATGAAAGGAACGGAATCAAATGTTTTGGAAATAGCAAGCCAGAGAACACCAAAACCAAGGAATGATAAGAGAGCACCAATGAGAAGAATGAGCCAAGGGGGGAACTTGTTGCAGGCGAGACCAGGAAGAATGCCAACGTTCTCACCAATATCATTGGCAACACCAAGCAGAGTGATCTGGCTCTGGTTGAAACCCAAAACGGATTTCAAGGAATGAGAGTAGAGAGGGAAAGTGTAGCCATTTCCTGAACAAATCTGAACCCACACCGCAGCTCCAAGTCCCACCCAAGGTGGCCTTTTCCCTCCCTTCACTCTCAACATTTCCCTCACTTCAGCTTAACAACAGCACACACACAACACAACACCAAAGGCCTTTCCTTTACAAAATGGAGAACCAAAAAGAAAGCATATGGTCAGAATAAATCAGTGTGAGAGTCAGAGAACGAGATAAATCTGTGATGGTCACTGTGGTCTACTACCAAAACCGGGCCAAAACATCACCACTACAAAGGTAAAAAATTAATATTTTATACAATTTGTGTCGGAGAAAGGTTTTTGATGAATTTATTTTGAGGAAAGTCATGATTTAAATATTCTCTCAGCTGGTTCGGTTTAGGATTGATACAGTGGTTCTTTCACGGTTCTTATCGATTTTAGAAATTAAAAATTTCCTTAAATTCTGTGGAGAGAACGTGTTTGTACTAATTAATTGGCTTGGATACAAAAGTGTTTTAAACTTGGTTATGGTGTTGGTGAAATGCACCTTCCTTGGAAGCTGTTTTTCCTGTGCTTAGTTTGGTTTCTTTATTTTTTGGGGCACTACTAACACGTCTCATGTGATGTGTAAAGTGCTTTTAGGATGCTTCGTATTCGTATACAATGGGTGGTTCTTTGAGGTGGTGTGATCAATCGCGTTTTTGTGAGGTTGAGAGACACATTTCTTCATCAACACACTTCAATTTCTTAAAGATGGGTCATTATTGGTTAAAGAATGCAGTTTTTTAAAAGATAATGCAACTTTTCTTTCCTTTGGTCTAAAGTTTTACATTTCAGGCTCACTTAAGAGAGGGAAATGAATCCAAAGTGTGTAAAAATATCCCTGTTTTAACGGGCAATTTTTTATACAATAAGAAATAAGAAAATGAAGCTAGATAATATTCATTTTGATATTGTTTAAATTATTAAAGTATTTATAATTTATTAAATAGTATTATATATATTCTTTTATTTTTTTTCTCTGATTTAATTATTTGATTTATTTTATATTTATAAAATTCATTCATATCTTTAACGTATTTTATCTTTTATCATAATCTTAATTAAATGTTTTTTTCTTTTTTGTTGTTATATTGCTCAAATAATATATTATTAATTTTAGTAAATAAAATATATTTTATTTATTGTTTATATTTTTCTTATAAAAATATTTGATTCTCAAATCCCTAATTTACTAATATAAAAGGTTAACTAAATAATTTTTATTATCTTTCGACATTTCTACTATTATGATATCTTGAAAATTTTCTCAAAAAAGTACTTTTCATCTAATGATATTCATAACTATTTGTTTTTTTATGCAATTTTTTTTAAAACTGTATCAAATCATTCTCGAAACAATTGTTTCTTATATAATTATTTTTATTTTTAATTTATTATCAGAAATATATCTTTACCACTATAATTGTATAATTGTAAAAAAATGTTTCTTTTAATGTAACATAATAATTTAATTGTTATAAAATTTATTTACACCATCCAATATATATTACATTTTAAAAGATTAAAGATTTATGTGTAAATTTAAATTATTATTAATTTAATAATTTTTTATGTACAATTTTGTTTAATAAAATTTCATTACAATTTGAAAAAATTTTAAAAAAAGTTTAAATATTTTTAAACTTGAATATTTATTTATTTTATTATTTTTTCAATTATTTTTTAATTAATTTTGTTTAATTAATGATTACAAAATTAATATATTTTTTGGTTGTCATAAAAATTTATTTATATTTATGTAAAATATTTTATATAATTATTTCACTTTTATATTTTTTATATTCTAATTTAAAACTTATATAATTATAATTTTTCTTCTAAATAGTTAACCTTGATTATTATTTGGGTTAAGTGTGTTTTTAATCCGAACTTTAATCTAAAATTGGAATTCGTCCCTATCTGAAATTTCGATACATTTTGGTTCCAAAACTTTAGAAATGAATAAATGTAGTACTTTAGAAATTACATTTCGATATATTAATTTTTTTTACATGTAGAACGTTTTTCATGTTAGTATTTGAGTTTTTTACACTGTTTGATACATTCCTGGTCCAATATCTACTAAGAGATGTAACAACACCTCAGAAAAAGTTAACGTAATTGAGTTAAAATAATTATATTCATTCTTTTTAAAAGTTTAGGGACCAAAATATATTGAAGTTTCGATATATTTTGAAGTTTCGAATACTGACGAATCCCCATTTTGGATCAAAATTCAGGGACTAAAAACTTACTTGACCCTTAATATATCGAATGTTATCCTCTTTTTTATGTTTTTTATTTTTTATTTTTATAAAAAACAATTAGTTAATATTAAAATAGTAATAAAGTATATGAGTATAATCATACTTACTTGATAAAGACTATAATGATACAAACATTTATGAAATAGAGATGAAAATAAAATTTTAATTCAAAACATGAGTATAGAATGATAAAATATGTTCCCATCTAGGAGTTGTCATCTTTGAACTCAGCTTGGCTTGGACAATTTTTTTATGTTAATCACACTGCATTTAATAGTACAATCACAAGGGGTTACAATCAAATGTTTTTTTTTTTATATTTTAATTATTTATTATTGAACAAAGTAAAAAATATGGACTGCAAATAAAAAAAAAAATATGTAATATTTTTCAGAATCTTTAAAGTATTTATTAAATTTCGTAATTTATAAAAAAAATTAAATAAACATACAAAACAATAAATACTAACAAAAGAATACTATATTTAAATATTTTTTATTTCTAATAATTTTATGGATTTTTTCTTTGATACTAAATAATTTTCCATTAATTTTTGTGAAAACGTTAATTTTTTAAGTTGCTCTTATTTATTGAATAAATATTTTTTAAATAAATGATTAGCTTATTAAGGGATCACTTGGCTAACTCGTCATGCCAATTTCTAAAGATAAGTTTTTGGATTAATGTGTTTGCTAATTTTGTTTCTTATTCTAAAGAATATGATTTCACATGAAAGTGGTATTTCTATTTTTATTCATATTAATTAGGTGGTAAGGTATCGTTTACGTAATTAAATCAGTAATTGTTTTGGTCATTTAATTGTCCATTTAGTATAAATCAATAAATAAATTAAAAGAATGGAGATAGAAAGGTTATTTTATTTTAAAAAAATAACAGTTCTTTTATTAGAAATAAAAAAATATTTAAATTAAAAAACTATTAAATGGCAATATCTAATAAACACTAAATAATATTTTCATATACTCATATTCCTTCTCTAATATTGTTCAGAATTACATAAATTTTAAGATGTGTTTTCGTTTTTTATAATTATCATTTTACATAAAATCATTTGGTGTTGTTAGAATTGTGTACTTGCTTTGATATTCAAAGGTGTGTGAAGTTGAAAACCGCAAACAAATGAGGAAGAAAAAAAATGGTGGTAAAAGCCAATTCTGAGTGAGTGGGGTTGAATTTTGATTTAACAACCTGAATAGAATAAATTCTGATAAGTATGACAGAGAATAATTAAACATTTCAATGGAATGAGTTAAATGCTTCAATCACCCTTTTGATATTTTCAATGCAAGTAATTTGACAGTAGCATTTGGCTGTAGTACAATAACAATATCAACTATTATTTTCATTTTTTTTTAACTCAATTATAGTAGTTACATGCTTTCATTTTCAACTTTAATTGCACAACAACTATATCATTTTAAATTGGCTATATCATTCACTTTTTGTTTCCCATTGTGAATTTTTAAGAAAAATATTATTTTCTTATATATATATATATATATATATATATATATATATACAATTTATTTATTTTATGATTTTGTTCAATAATTTTAATGATTTTATTATACATAATCATGTATAAAATTTAAATTTAAAATTACTATAAACAATGTTATATCTTATAATTTTATGATATTAATTTTAATTAATAATGGTTAAGATTGTGCACAGATGTGAAAATATTTGCTATAGTTATTATATCACTTGACCGGAGATATTATTATGAGGTATATAAAACATTGAAATTGTCTCATAAAAATTTGTAAATGACTAGGCTATATAGTTTCAAATATAAAATTATATTTTACTACTTATATTAATTATTTTATTAGAAATTGTTAGTATATTAATAGATAATTTAATAATTAATAGATATAAATACATGAAAACATTATATGAAGATTTAAATAATTTTTATTTATTGTAAGATTTCAGTCTTTTTCATGCACGATTTTCAAAATTGACATGCAACTCGTTCTGGTTCAAACCTCCACCGGAAATCACCGCCCAGGACCACCAACTCTTTGGTTGAAGGTCATAAAATAATAGTTTTATAAATATTTTTCATATATATATTTTACTGCATCCACGAACTAATTCAAATGCATTATCCTTTTCAATGTGAATATTCAAAGTCATAATTTCTAAAAGTGGATGCATTTGTCTGCTTCAAACTCTGTGTAGAGCAAAGAAATGATAAACAATAAAAGAAAGAGAAAAAGTTGAAAAGGAAACGACTCTCATAATATAAGATATTTATTTCAAAAGAAGGGTGAAAATAATAGTAAAAGTAAATGACTGAAAAAAAGTATGACATATAATTAAGAAATAGTAAAAAGTGAAAAATTATTCAAATAGTGGATATTTGGTTGAAAAGATGTGAAAAAAAAACCAAAAATAAATAATTAGTGAAATCAAAATGATTTACTGTCAATATTATTTGTTATTTATTTTATTATAATAAATTATTTTTAAGAGAAAATACTTCTTTTCAACGTCAACAATTTTCATTGTTTTTTTCTACATTTAATAATTTAAGAGAAAAATTATTACTTGAGATCCTCTTTTTCTTTTTCCACATTTTTTTAAAATTTATGACCTATACTTTCATGAATAAAAAAAGAAAATTAATCGCTTTGATTTTTTCCCTTTTCTCTCTCCCTCTTTTTTCACCCTACCAAAGTCACCATAAAAAATTCAAAGTAATATTGTTTTAAACAATTTTTCAGTAAGGTGTAGGGTTTGTTTGGACAGTTAAAAGTTGGATTTTGCATAACCCATGTTGGTCATTTCGTCTCGCACCCATTTTTTCTTCCTGCACCCGTCAAATCTTTAATCTTCATTTTACCCCTCAATTCAATTATAAAAACATATGATGAATAGTGGACGAAAAGGAATTTTGACAGAAGAAAAATGGTGTTAGAAGAAGCTGGGAGGATATTTTTGGATTTCCAAATACTCATTTCAGAAGATGTCTTTGGATTTAGAAATATTTCTCCAACTTTAGAAAAATATTTTTATATTTTAAATTAGTTGTTCTGGAATAAAATTTCAAATATATTCTAAATTAGATGTTTTGAATTCTTTTTTTTAACATTTCAAAATGACTGTTTCAAAATTTTATTTGCAAGTGTTCCTCCATTTCCGGAAATGACTTGTAGAATATTGAATTCAAATTGTATTTTTAACAAAATTTCAGATTCAATATTTCAAAAACATTTTTCAGATTTTAAAATACCTTCCAAAAAATATAAAAATAATGAGGTATAGAGATTTTTATTATAATTTTAGTAAGTGGTAGGTTGGGATTACAACGAGGTGCAGAAAGAAAAGAGGGGTACAGGAAGAAATAGCCCTATTCTTGTGCTTTAACAGCCAGGTCCAAGTACAAATCTTGGGCTAGTTAATACTTCTGGCTCAAAAGTTTGGATATGTATGTCAGATTTGAAGTTAGTTTTGAGTATGATGAGATATCTCTTAGAATTAGTTATATTTCCAATCATGACCAGAGATTTCTTTACAAAAATTATATGAAAGTGATATATAGTGATTAAAACTCACTATCTGAATTATCTATCATAAATAATTGTTTATGTTATCTTAATTTATAGTAAATATTAAATTGACAAAATAAATAAAAAATATTTTACATAAAAGATATTCTTACGATAATAAATAGTTGTTGCATATAGTAACTAAGATAGTACACATCATCATAAACTATAAGCTTAAATTTATTTATTTTTGCTAGAAAGAAATAGAAAGCAGGGGATGGTCAACTCAACTAAAAAAATTAGTTTTTCGCAGTTGTTTATTTTGTCAAATTTAAATATATAAGAATTTCTCTCAAATAAAAATCTTATTTTGTTAAAATAAAATTTCAAAAAAGTTAAAAATTGTAATCAACTATTAAAATAATAATCATATAAATATTAGAAGAATATACAAAAAAAAAAAAAAAAAAAAAAAACGAAAAAAGGATGTTAAACGTTACATTCACGCTTTACCTTTTTCTCTTAAGCGCTGAAGCATAGGTTAACCGTGAAAGACATCACCACGATGCAAGTAATTGGCTTCTTTTTAATTTTTAATTTTTTAAATGCATTTTTTACTAAGCATGCTAAATAATTTATTTTTATTGGAAGTGAATGGAAATCCATTAATCGTTGTTTCCTTAAAATAGGTATCCCTAGGCTACGTAATAATTATTATACGCATTATTTACCATCACTTGAGCAATAACGTAAATGTTCAATGAAACGTGTAACACAAAGAAATTCTTATATTTTTAGTTAAACAAAAGTCCAACTCACCGTTTTTTTTAAAGTAAATATTCTTTTTCTTATTAAGAGTTGGATAGTAAAACTAATAACGTGTTTTGAGGAAATTGTTAATGAATATATTATAATGTAATCTATATTCTGTGTTTAATGTTTTAAATGAAATTAGTTTATTTTTATATATATTTGACATGAGTATTATAACTACACATACACAATACAGGGTCGGCTTAAAGATAAAACGAGTAAAGTATTCGCTTTAGGCTTTAAGGATAATGTTCTGGTACACCCAATAAGTTTCACATTGCTTAGGAGTCGAGGTCAATCGAAGTTTAAATACTTTTACCTTTTTTCACCCTCTAAGACGCCTTTTAAGGACAAAACCATGACGGAGCTAAAATGCTCCAAAGCGGACAATACCTCAGGAATTCCCTTGCCCAATGAGTAGCCAGTTTAGACAACAGAAGAACATTTATAAATACCAACCTCCCCGTTTTGACAGAGAATCTTTATCTTTTTCAATTGGATATGGGGATGTACATATCCCTGCAATAAGGAAACCCAGTTACATGGGCCCATAGCCGTACAATTTTTCGGGGATATGCATCTTCTACCACTCTTAGAAAAAGATAAAGAGTGACTGATTTTAAATGTTGGTCCATCATCAGATAAATATTTAGTCATAGCAGAACATCCTTCTCACTTTAGGAGAAATTGTCTTTTGAAGATGATTTTTCGGAACAAATCACGGAGAAGTTGTTCTAGTTCTTCTGTTGTTAATCTTGACAAAATATCAAAATAATGAGAGTGATTAAAGGTACGCATGCTGCAAATGTTCTAAGCAGAGGATGATGAAGCATGTTATGTACTCATCATAATTGAGAGACTCATTTGCACTGTCTTCCTCACAAGGCTTATTTACTGTGCATTTTGGAAGTTTGAAATTGTTTTGAGAGACTGTATATAAACACTTTCACAATGCGAAAACTGAGCAATGTGGAACTAAATAAATTTGTAAAACTAACAATGTATGACATTTGTTTCTCATAATATAAAAAATTAAAAGTAGTGAATTGATCTTGGTAGAATGGTGTTTGAAATAGTAAGATTTGAAAGTTAGGACATGAAGATAATAGAAAGATGCAGAAGTTGAAAGAGAAATAGCAGAAAAGATAAGTATCCAAATAAGGAAACAAAAGCGATGTCCATAAAGACATGTCGTATTTGAGAGGTTCAACCTTATCAGCTTATCCACTTGTGTTTGTTCCAGATCATCTTCTTCCCTCTGCAACTTTTACTGTGCCATGCATGCCCATGGGGACCCTCCTTCTTTTCTTTTCAAAACCAGCAACTCTTAACCCCGTTTCGTAAATCCATGCTCACTAGTTAATAAAAGTTATTTAAAATAGTTTTCACTGCAAATGTTTTAAATATCAATTAGTTCATATAAATTATCTAAGTTAGTTGGTGTGTTTTGTCAATGGAGAATGAATATGAATTTAAAAAGAAATGTTAGTTTGACTCATTTGGAGATAATGAAAATCTTAATATTTTTAAATTCAAAAGTTTGATTGTGATTAGAATACTTATTGTTCGTTGCTTTAATTAAAAGAAAATAACTAAATCGAATAAAATAAAAAATTTAAATAATACTGCAAGACTGAATCAAATTAACTATTAATGGTAGGTAGTAGTGTATTCAAGTAAACTATCTGTAAGTTTAGTTAACAATAAAAAATAAACAAATTATTATAACTAGGGAAAAACATATTTTTTAATTTTTTTAGAAATTTGAGTTAAAATTAATAAGAAACTTATAATTAATTTTTAAAGTAATTATTAAATATAAAATTAAAAAAATAAAATATGTACATAAAATAAGTTGTTAAAATATGTATCTCTTTATAAATTGTTATAAATTATTATGAAATAAGTAATTACTAATTAAACTTAACTTTTGCTGACATTGTTAGATCTTTTGAGAAATGATCACTAAGGAGATACAATCTATGCAAATGAGACATAAGTTCAATCTATATATAAGAGATGATACCACTCTTAACAAAAGACCTTAAAATTTATAGATTTTCATCCTTATATGATATTCAACTTTATTAATTTTACATGATGTGAGATTTAGACAGATACTTTGATTCCCAGCCGTCAACAATTGATGTTAGCTATTTAAACAAATTTTTAAGAAGAAGAAAAAAGGACATTTTAGTTAACAAATATTAATTATTCAAGTTCATTCAAATATAACAACCACACTTTATCATAAAAATACATATTTGTCTTACATCTCACAGTAAAGACTTTCAATACAAAAGTAAAGACTTTTAATACAAAAGGTGGTCTGAGCCCACCATCAAGACAAACCAAGCTCTACTATTATTGGATTTTTTGATATAGTATCACCAGTGACATAATACCAATAAAACATGAGTCAAATCCATACATAAGGGATCGATACCACCTTCAACCCAAAACTTTAAGGGTGTCTTCATTTGTGAAGATTGATTTGCATAAGAGGGAGATGATGGATTTGAGTGGATTAGAGAGTGAGGTTTGCGTTGTTCTTTTTAAGAAATTTGGAGGAGAAAGTGAGTGGATTTAGAAGTAAAATTTGTGATTTGATTGATGTGATAGATTAAAAATTAAGTTTAAATGAAAAAAAGTAAAATTATCAAATTGTCCTTGATTTCGGAGGGTTCATCTGCATGAACAACTGTGGAAATGGTGAAGATAGTTGAAATGATGATTCAAGCTACTTGGTCGTTTATAGCGTGAAGTTGCACAAATGATTCATTTCGAACAAAATGAGAGAAACAAGATTCATTAGTATGAAATTTCTTCATTTGGTTGGTTGGCTAAGATGAAGCGAGTTGTGGTGTGTTTTTGTTTAGACGTTATAAATTGGTTACCTGATTCAATTTCTTTGTGGATGGAATTTCCTTCATTGTGTGTTGTAATTTTTCGAAAAGTGAGGTACAACAAAACTATAAAATGACTAAAACTTGTAATCTATTTTCTTTTTTTAACTTTTAATACCTATTTGACCTCAGTTATTTTATAACTGAGATAATAAGTCTCGATTTTCTATCTCGATTTTCTATCTCGATTACTTTCATAACTGAGATAATAAAGGTTAAATATATCTCGGTTATGAATTGAAACAGAAAATTCACCATTTTTTTGTCTCGAATGAATATATCTCATGTCTTAAATAAAATCAAATGACTAAAATAACTCTTTGCCGAAATCTTTCCTTCAATAATGACAGTTATAACAAAGAAAGAAAAAAGTAAACCGGTTTAAAATTTTAGTCAGATAAAAATATCGTTAATTCGTGTATCACTGCGAGATACAATTAAACTCTAAAAAATATAAAATGTGAAAGGCAGGAACTTAGATAAGAAATACAAAAGACGAAGAGAAAAAATAAAAAGAAAAGAGAAGAAAAAGTGATTAAGAATGCACGCATTTGTTTTTGAAAGAGATTGGATCAATCAGCAGCGACTTTATTTAGTTTCATGAATCAATGAATACGTTGCTGACTCCTGTACCAATCGGCGTCACTATTATTATATTATATCCCTTTTTTCTACCCCAACTTAATTATTTCAAACACACAAATTTCATTTTATTAACTTAAACCTAATATTTCTCTTTCCAATATCATCCAATCTTTTTATTCTCAATTTATTATTTATTTATATTTAGAGAAAGCATTCAGGAACAGGAAGCAATTCTGTAAAAAAAGAAAAGAAGAAAAAAATAACTAAAATTAGATTATATATAAAAGAATAAGTAGAAATTCTCTCATATAATCTACATTATTTTATTTAAATAAATTTCATTGATCGTCATTTCTCGGTCGGGCATCTGGACCAAAACCTGGATCAGAGGCTAAGACAATACAAGTTAGTAATCAAGTTTAAAAAGCAATTGGGTCATGATTAAGAAATCTTAATCATAGGCTTACACCAAAAACTATGAATAGAGGTCCAAGGTAGATTGGTGAGGATCTTTAACTCACATTTATTATCATAGTTATTATTACCTACCGATCGGCCTTAAATAACTTAAGCATCAGAGTCTTTTAGACATGTACACCGATCGTCTGAGTGACCGAGCGGTGAAGGAAAAATGTTACATTGGACGAGGAATTCGACGAGCTAATTGAGAAAAACACAGATAAAAAAGGTTAAAGAATAATTTGAGTTTTTACAGTAGATACTTAGTCCTTACACCTGACACAATCATGTAATAGAAAATAAAATAAAATAGAATAAGTATTAGGAGCGTCAACTGGTTGCATTAGTAAAATAAATAACATCTCCAACTGTTTTGAAGAAAAAAAAAAGAAAATTGTTATAACATGGTGTGTGTGCAATGACAGAGGCCTAATAAGAAGACAGAAACACCGTCTTCTTCTGCACATCATATCCAAACCGACTTACTCATATCTTCACATGGCCTTGTCACATAGTGACCCATGAAATCCCAAAACATATACATTGGAAGGGACCCACTCCACCTTTCGTTTTAAACCTTCCCCCCACCATGTAAAAAAAACACTACCACATACGAAACTCAGTTTTAGGGTTCCATTCTAAGCATAGTACGACAAATAGTTTGTTAATTAGGTTCGTGTCGAAGCAAATGATGGTGAAGCTTGTCATGTACTCTCAATTATTGAGAGACCAAAATGCTCTCCTCAACGTTTTTGCACAGTCTTCCTCACAAGGCTTATTTACTGTGCATTTTGGAAGATTGTAATTGTTTTGAGAGTCACTGTATATAAACACTTTCACAATGCCACAACTGAACAATGTGGAACTAAATAAATTTGTAAAACTAACAATGTATGACATTTGTTTCTCATGATATAAAAAATTAGAAGTTGTGAATTGATCTTGGTAGAATGGTGTTTGAAATAGTAAGATTTGAAAGTTAGGAAATGAAGATAATAGAAAGATGCAGAAGTTGAAAGAGAAATAGCAGAAAAGATAAGTATCCAAATAAGGAAACAAAAGCGATGTCCATAAAGACATGTCGTATTTGAGAGGTTCAACCTTATCAGCTTA
>Ga0209589_1004491_pt1 | contig 24075 bp, 10 predicted proteins | sample CowpeawhiteBW_FD_187525 | JGI IMG/M metagenome (GOLD analysis project Ga0209589, IMG submission 187525) | Root nodule microbial communities of legume samples collected from California USA - Cow pea white BW (SPAdes) (version 2) | ecosystem: Host-associated > Plants > Roots > Nodule | place: USA...
AAAAAAAATTTTATATATATATATATATATATATATATATATATATATATATATATATATATATATATATATCTTGGTCTTGTTTGTTCGTTAAGCTGTCTGTACGAATCACCAGCTAGTTGGCCGCAAAAGCACGTTTGAAATAAACAAAAATAAAGAATAATTTTATATAGGTTTATGTTATTCAATAAAAACTAGTTCATTTCTTTTTAGAAATAAGCGTGATGCGTGGGAAGAAAAACATTGGAAAAAAAGGTGGATGAGATGATTAGCACGAGATTTGAATTTGACCTAATTGGGATTATTATAATGCATTCATTAGAGAGACAAACCGACCGGGTTTTACTATTCCAACAAAAGTTTTCTGCTTTCGATCTTGGTTTATGTAAGCAAATGAATTTATGGTTCATGAAAAGGGGGAACCCAAGCTTCTTTAATCTCTACCATCTTTTCAACCATTACCATCTTCAAAATAGACATGCAAAACCGGATCGTTAAAAGTTCGTAAACAAAAGAAAAGAAGAAGATTGGTATCCAATGACAAGAACTCCTTAAACTGAGGGTCGGGTGAGATGTGTACAATCAAATCCAATAATTACTTTTCTTTCCTCAAATTTTAAATATTTTTTTTTAACTGAGAAAGAATTTAAGTTTTATAAATTATTAGAATGTCAAAATAATTTTTTTTTATTCAGTTACATTACATCAGTTAAAAATAAGATGAAGAGTATGAAATTTTTTGTGGAGAAAACTACAAGAGAAATTAGGGAAATGAAAGGTGGTAAAAGGGTGAGATTTTCTAGGGAAAAGGGAGGAGGGGTGGTCCCATGCGCGTGGGAGGGATAGGTTTGGAAAGAAGTGGTAATTAAAAATAGGCACACAGAGGAAATGAGGAGGGTGAGATATGTCATGCTTTTGGGATCATTGCAATAATTGAAGTGATGCAGGCTTTAATGATAAGCTGCAGAGAGAGATGCGTGAATTATTGGATGGGTCCCTCTTCTCTCTCTAAACCAACCATGCCATAAAGTCACACTCCTCTAATAATTCTCCATCCAAATAATTATATTATTTTTACACTCTTATTTATCTCTCGTAATTCTCAATCATGCAAAAACACCATCATTGTTTCATGAAATTTTATTTACAGTTTCACTGGGAGTAACTTGGTCAAACAATGAAACAACAACAAACAACCACCATGGAATCAAAGTGACACGTTTCATGAATCTTGGAGTAAAATATTTCTTTCTCCAATGACTTCAAGATCAAAGTTCCTTCGTTATCCAAATCTCAACCCAAACACGTAACACAATATTGAATGTTACAGAGAAAGATTGTTCTAATCTTAAGGAGACTTTCTTTTCCAAAACAAAATTTAACAAAATCCAATCTCATTATAATATGAAAGAAAACTAAGCTATTTGTTGTTGGTGAATCAGTGAACATGCCAGTTCAACATTAAATAAAGCCACTACCTACCATATTAACGTAACTATCATTTTTTTTAAACAGGTTCTCATTATAGGTCATATTCTTCTTCATTGACTTTGAAATGAAACTAGTATAGATAATTCAAAATAATGCTGCTGCATGAATACGTATGCTACCACATGAGACCAACGTTAGGTCTTCAAGTGGGTTGTTAAAAACTAAAAATGTGAACAGATAACATGACTTTAATTCATTCATTAGGTTATATAATTCCGTATTATGCAGTACAAATATATCATGCTCTAATATATATGATTGATTCAACCCAGAAATAGATTAGAACAGAAACTAAGTATTACAAAATGTAGATTGTTCTGTACGTGGAAAGAATGGAAAGAATAAGAAGAACACATAAAGGATATGTGTGAGATATTTAAAGCCATGAGTCATTTGATTTTTCTTTTTTATATTATAAATACTTTAAAAAAAATAAATAAATATATTATAATAACTTTAAATCTAATTCAACCTTATAAAATCAATTTATAAAATAAAATTTATACTGTTTATATATTAGAAATATATATTATAAATTGATTTTATCTATAATAATCAAAAAGTTATAGTAGATTATTATGAAAATAATTTATAATGATTTAGTTATATAAAAATAAATCTATAATGACATTTATACCAAACAATTAAAACAATATTTCTCAAATTATAAAAACAAAAAAAAAAATTCATCGTGCACATAGCATCGAGAAACTACAGCCATCTATCGAATTATAAAATATAAAATATCTCAAAGTGAAATAGTCATGCACAAGATTTAAGATTTATTTTTTTGTTCTTGTGTGTAATGGCAAGAAAAAAAATCCTACTTGAATACATTCTAACTATTTATATATTAATTTTAACTGTAACTTCTCAATTTGATGGATTCAAATAGAGCTAAACTTTTAATATTGTAGTCAAGTTCAACACACCCATTATTGATCTGTTTTAAGTCACAGAATATTAGATTAATAGATTAAAAGAAAAGAAAGATGGAGGGCATTTTCTGATTTTACGATGTGGGTTGAATTATGGAATGAATGATGAAAAAAAAAAAGATTGATTATTTAATGTTAGTCACAAGAGTGAGTGAGTGATTGGCATTGAAGAATGGAATTTGGAGGCACGTGAGAAAGGGTGGTAGTCACGTGAGAAAGGGGGTGAGTGAGTAATGATGAGGTTTGGTGTCAGAAAGAGAGGAATGACGTGATAGAGGAGAGACAAGTCATGGAAAAACAATAATAATGGGTCACTGCACTCTCTCTGCATCTGCATGCTTGTAGTTACCTCTACTGTACCCTCTCCTCTGCTCCCAACTGGCCACAACCATTAATCATCTCCACCTAATTAATCTCCTTTATCTCCACTTTCCTTTTCCAGTTTCCCACTTTCCATTCACTTCATAAATCAAATATTCCATTTCTTCCATACAAAATCAAAATAACTTCTTAACTATATTTTAATTATCTTTTTATCATGCATAGAGCATTCCGTATCGAATAAATAGAATATATTTTTTAATATATAAGTGAGTGATAATTTATTTTATAAAATGGTTTCATGATATTAAAAGTTAGATTTAAAGTTTAATTTTTAACATAATATCATAGTCATGAGTTAAAGTTTATTTTAATGAAATTTATTGTTCGAAATGTGTATTATTTTATTCATTATCAGATTATTCATTAATGTCAAGTCTCACGTTTGATATGTATATATCTTGACGAAAGGATATGTGTTATATCAATTAGAGATAAAGTCAATTTATAATAAATAAGATAGTACAAACCTTATTTTACAAGTCAATCTTGTAAAGTTGACTTGGACTTCAAATCCTATTCTTAGCCTCAAGTTAGATTAGTTTTGACCAAATCCAAATTGATATAACCATTAAACATTTACATTCACATAAATAATAGACATTGTAGTGTAGTTATACTACTAAATAATATAGACTAGGTTGTGAGGTAATGGTATTTAATTCTTTATATAACTCATCAAAATAACCTACAGATAATGGGTTGTCGATAATTTTGATTTACCAATGAATTTTGGTGATTACTAACAAATTTTGTCCATCAATAAATTTATATTTTCTATTATTTCACCCATTATCAAACCATTCGTTAGTGTTTAGTCTCATGCTTGATGTGTATATGCCTCAATGTGAGAATGTGTGTTAGCAATCTTATATCGACTATAAATAAGACCAATTTACAATATATAAGTGAGTGAAAACCTTACATTACAAATAGATTTTGTGGGGTCTAGTTAGACTTAACTTTTATTATTAACATGAAGTTAGCTTATGTTCAATTTCATATTAATATAATCGTTCAACATTTTACATTCATATAAATAATACACATTTTATGTGGTTATATTAATAAATAATAGGGTTATGCATGTTTTTAGTTTCCTGAACTATGATACGAAATTAAAATTTATCCTTGTTTGAAACTTTGATATATTTTGGTGACTAAATTTTAAAAAATGACTTAATATAGTTATTTTAAACCAATTATGTTAATTTGTTGAACTTGTCAAACATGTTATCCAATATATACTGAACGAGAATATGTCAAACGGTGTAAATAGATCAAATGTTAGCATGAAAGCGTGTGACACGTAAAAAAATAAAATAATTAAGTTAAAAGAACTACATTAATTCATTCTAAAGTTTAAGGGTCAAAATTTATCAAAATTTTGGACAAAGACAAATTCTAATTTAACGTCAAAATTTGAAGACTAAAAACATACTTAACCTTAAATAATAAAAACTAGGTTGTGAAACAATGGTATATGATTCTTCCGGTTAAATAAATTTTATAAAAAAAAATATAAACATAAACTTTTATTTATTTAAAAAATTATTTATCTAAAAATTTAGTATCTCTAAATATGTTTAACATTAGAAAACAATTAAAATGTTGTTATTTTATCAAAGTATAATGATAAGAATAAGATAAACATAAAATTTGGCTAATCAAATTCTAGACCTAGACATATAATTCATTTTCTTTTAAGAATTTCACCAATTTTTTATTACTTTCTCTAGGTGTTTTGCAAAAGAAAAAGATTAGTTGATGTAGAACTAATATTTGGAGATTATTCGTAGCTGGATAAGATCTCCAAAAGAGATATAAAAAAAAACATAAATATTTGAGGATATTACTATGAGTGTTAATGAGTGTTCAGTAAACTATGAGTATAATATAACTTAGTTTAACTTGATTATTTTACACAATTTAATTCTAGATGACTTGACTTGCTTAAAAATATTTAATTCTTCTAATTTATTTTATATATTTTATTGTATTATAATCAAAATTAATGGGTTCAACTCATTTTTTTTATAGTAATAAAATAAAAGTATTTTATTATTTTATCAAATATTATTATAACGATAATAGTTAAAAATTAAAGTGTCAACCAACATAGATTGACAAACAAATTAATTGAGATATAAATTATTCAAACATTATTGAATAGCATTCGCAATAAGAACATGTTAACTCATCAATGAAAAAAGTTGTCACTACAAAATATTTAATGATAAAAAAAATCACCGATAAAAATTTATCAATGGAAAAATATCAATCTATCAAACAAAAGTTATCAACAGATTTTACTGAAAATTTATCATTGACGAATATTTTCGTCAATAATAGATCTATCGAAAAAAATCATTATTAATATATGTCAGTAAAATAGAAATTTTATTACCAATTGGAATATGTGTTTCTAATATATATATGTCATTAAAATTCATGAGTGGAAGTCTGTAATTTGTAGTGTTCATTATGAATGGATATTTTCATCAAAAAAATTCGTCAATAATTTATAATATTTATTTTGGATGGATAATTTTGTCGATAAAATAAATGTTAAAGTTTCAACTTTGGACTTTGACCATGGTAAAATTTTATATCAATAACTTAATTTTCTAGAAATTTATCGATAAATCTTAAAATAATTGGAGGAGGAGGATGACAGGATGGTGGTGATAATTACAAACATGATGATGATGACCGAAGAGGAGAAGAGAAAACGAAATAGGGAGAAAAAAAAAGGAAGAAGAGACGAATAAGGATGAAGAAGACTCAATTGCGACCGACGGACAAACTTTTGTCCTTAATAATTATTTAAAAGTAATTATTAAAAATTTATGATATTAAGTAATTATTGTCAAATTTTTTTATCCATCAATAAAATGTATCAATAAACATTTTTTACTTATTTTTACTGTAAGTAATTCATCATGATTTATCTATGATTTTTTTTTAACTATCGATAAATTTTGAACGGTAATAATGCTCATTTTTTTTTTATAGAATAAAAGACAAGATTAAATATTAAATATAGAGTTATAATTTATGTGAAAGAGTAAACAAAATACCAATGTCATCTAACACAAACTAAAGAAATGATCATAAAGAGTTTCTAACGATTTATTATAACGGTTAAACAAATTATTAATAAAAAATATTTTTTAGTAATACATTAAAGGGAGATTGATATGAATAGATGATATGAAAGCGTTTATTTATTTTTCCTCAAATAACTCTATTTATTAATTTTATATGGTAAAGAATGTACTTCATTTTTAAAACTAGATCAGAAACTGACTTCCCTCTCCCATATCCTTCTACAAAGAGAAGGTTTTTATTTTCTACTTTTATGATAATGAAAATTGTAATATTTCTATTTTATTTGTATATTTTAATTTTCATAATTCCAAAGAATTAATGCTATATATATATATATATTTAAAATAAGTTTGTATAATTTAAAAAAAATATAATGTATATCCATGACTATTACTCTCAATTCTAATTTATTAGAATTTTGGGTATAGAAAAACAAAATATATGTAATATTAAATTTTACAATATAATACCTTTAGGATCCTGTAATATTTTTTCTATTTAAAATTTAACTAATATATATTATATTTAAAATATGTTTTTCTTAATTAGAAAATAATAGTTTATATGAATTACTATTTGTTCCATCTCTTAAATTATATGAAACTATACATAGATGAAATATACAACTTCAACTTTTATAAAATAATAAGATTATTATATATTTCTGAGCTTTTGGGTCTGTTAAAAAAAATTATTGATAAATTAAAAAGAAAAATAGTAGCATAAGAAGAATATTATTTATATAGAATAAAGAAAGAGGGAGAAGAGAATGAAAAGAGTTAAGAAGAATGATTGATGGGTGCATAAAATATTAGGGTTAGTGATGGGGACGTGCTGCAACGTCTCGAGGGGACAATCTATGGAGCACCAATCATTTGTACGTCGGATCTTATGTGCCCTTACCCTAACCTATCACTCTATTCTTTTCCCTTCAATTCTTCTTTTTCTTTCTCTTCATCATATTCACACACTTATTTTTTTGGTATGGTTAATTTTTAAATAGTTAAATATGTTTTTTTTTTCTATTAATAAATTATTTTCTTTTCAAAATTTTAGATTAATTTAAATTTTTAATTTAAAAAATACGTAAATTTGATATTTTTAGTCACATTTTGGTAAATTTATTTAATATTTCATACATGTTTCATTATAATATTTTGACATTAAAGAATAAATAAGTCAAACGGTATAAACAATTTAAATATTATCATAAAATATATGAAATATGTCTGAAATATCAATACAAATTTAACAATATTTGATTAAAATAATTAAATTTATATCTGTTTAAAGATGAATGACTAAATTAAATAAAATTAAAAAAAAAAATAATTTCAATTTTAATGAAATCGAAAACATGTTTAATCCATTTTTAAGTTACATGTAACAGGGTTTTTCATTTTTTAAAAGTTTAACTTAAAACTCAAGAAAAGTTTTATTTATATTTAAACTTAAAATAATGTTATAAAACTAATTTGTATTATGATTTTTTTTTATTTTTTATATATTATAAATTCGTATTGTTTTTATATAATTTGACGGTAGCTGAATAACGAATAATCTAATATGACCGATAAATAATAAATATCTTGATAATAAATAACACAATAAATTAAATAAATAATGCATTTTATTAAACTAAATTTTAATTTGTAAGTCTGATACTATATTAATAAATAAATTTTAAACATAATTTAATCATACAAAATTAAATCGTAAAATAAAATTTTTATTTATTTATATACTATCAATTAAACTTGTACCAGAGAAGAGGAGTTCAAATATTTTTGGATGCGAAAATATTGACTTTGTAAGTGTGGGGATATTAACAGAACTTCTGAGTCTTTTTTTTTAAACTCATTCACCTTTTTTGGTTATAAAAAGAGTTTAGATTCTTTCTATTTTGATCGATTTTCAATTTCTGAAAAAGTTGATCTCTGATTAAATAAAAATTATAATTTGTAAAAGAAAAAGAAAAAAAAAAATGGCACTTGAAGTTGAGGGACCCAATGCCTCAATGGACAATTATTGGAAGCTGATTGATTTAAAATTCATTGAATCGTCTGAAACTTGTACGTTAGGTTCTACTGTACTATGCCTTTTTAAAACTCACTTCAATTCCATTGCTAATTTTACTCAACTTTCATGCTTTATAATATATATATATATATATATATATATATATAATATAATATAATCAGTCTTATTATATACTCCTAAAGACACTTTCGAACGGAGAGTACTTCTTTTTATGTTTTCCAATGGTTTTAATTTAGGAAAATGGTAGGTTAATAAGGTTTTTTTTATAACTTTGACAAACAATTTATTTAGATAAAAAAGTATCACTTCAATATTTTATTTTGATTAATATATATATATATATATATATATATATATATTTATTTTTATTTATATATATATATATATATATATATATATATATTTAATTTTATTTATGGAAACTTTATTAAGTTTGTCAAATTTTATTTATGGAAACTTTATTAAGTTTGTCAAATTTTATTTTTGTCAAAATATAATTTTTCTTTAATTTATTCATTAATCTCTAATGTTTTAAAAAGTAAAAAAGCTAACTATAGTTTAAATGGTATTGTTATTAATTTTTAATGAATCTATTATTATTTTTATCCAAAAATGTTAGTAATTGATCAAGCCTTTGTTGAACCAGTGATTTAAATAATTCAACCCTAATGGACTTGTTACTAATATAATAATAAAAACAACTATATAATAGATCGATATTAACAATTAAAAATAATATCAAAATTTCAAAATACTAGAAAGAAAATTAAAATATTATTTTTCAGATTCTTAATATTCAAAATATACATTATTATATCTGTAAAGAGATTTCTTATTTTGGTGTTCATATTTATTTTTTAAATAAAAATGATTTTAAATTAAAATAAGTATTTTATAAATTTTATATTTTAAGTGATCATTTATTTAAATTTAATATTTTTTTATAATTGTCTATTTTTTAATTTAACCATTTTTTAATTAAAAAGTTATTTTAAATTAAAATAATTGTTTTATCAATTATATTTTTTAAGTGACTTTTTTCTTTTAAATTTAACCTTTTTTTCATTTAACCATTTTTTTAACTTATCCATTTTTTAACTAAAAAATTACCTACAAAATAAATAAAAACTATCAACAAGAAAAATATAAAAATTATTTATATTTAATTTAATAATTATAATTAGATCCATGAGTAGTTTTGTGGAGTCTTAACCGAAGATGACGAATGTGTTTGTATTTTTGTAAGTATATGGAGTTCAAAATTTCATATTTTTTTTTAGTAAAAATTATTATGATAACTAGTTTATTTAACTTTGATTCAAAAATAATAATATAAGTGGTTTAATGTTTTGCCTCCATATATTTATTTAATTTTTTCATAAGTATAGTTTGGCTTTATTTTGTTATATGCAATTTTTATTATGGATTTAGTGTGATCTTTCTGTCTTTTTATTCTTTTATTTTATTTTATTTTTTATAAATTTTTAATGTAATTACAAATAATTAATGAATTTTGAAGTGGTTAAGATGCCAAATATTTGTTATTATAGTTAAAATATTTTAAATAAAAAATCTAATTAAATGTTGAAAATATAATTTGTTATATTACAATTTTATATTAATTGAAATAATATTGTTATTATCGATTATTATACATTTAAATTATTGTTTGTTTTGAAATTTGAATTTTTTATCAGGCATTTCCAAATGTTAAAAATAAATGCATATTTAAAAGAGGCATTAGAGGCAGATAGTATAGTGTATAGAATCTAGATGCAGGGAGGGAAGTGAATGAAGAAGATATTCTCAATCTTTTATTTCTAATCTTTTTGTAATCATGACTCCCTATTTTCCTGTCAAAATTATCCGACCCATTATTTCCACATACGCCAACCCTAATAGACAAAACTGCTCAGAATTTCTACCATCATCACAAAACCAGAATACTTTTTTCATTTCCTTTTCTCGACACAAAAATTGTTTTTTGTTTTTTTTATAATTTATGTAATAAACTCAACATTAGTCCTTCATGTTTCTTAAACTTGTGTAACTAACATTTTTATTGTTCTTGAAATTAACACTAATTAATACCATCAATTAAGATAAGAAAAACGTTATTTTTATTGATATTTTAAAAAGAAAATAATAAAATTAACATTTCTTGTTGTAAGAAAATTTTCATGTTTACTATTTTTTATTTATTATGTTGATTATATTTAATATGGATTTAGATAGAAATGTTGAGTAGCACTAAATTCAGTTTTTATGCTTTAATCATCATAAATAAGATAAAGATGGATTACAAAATTATATTCTTTCTATTTTTATTGTCCAGGGTATTGTTTATCATAAAGGTTAAAACTATATTTATATTGACCCGAAATTTAACCACAAATGATGATATTGAAACTTGAAACAAGGTTTTTGAAGATGGAATATTTGAGGTTTCCAACCCCATATTGACAATAATGATACAATTTTAAATTTTTTATATTTTATCTTAACTTTTTTAGTTTCTTAGTAGAACTGTCCTTATTTTATTGGTTTAAATATATTTTTATTCTTTAATTTTCAATAAATTTTGGAATTAATCAATTTTGAAACTTTAAATCAATTTAATCATTCATCTTTTGAAATATGTGGATTTAGTTATTTTAATCAAATTTTATTAGGTTTATTTGATGTTTCGTACGTATTTTAAGATTGTATTTGAGTTGCTTATACTGTTTGAGATATTTTTTCTTTAATGTTAGGTCAAATACTATTATGAAACGTGCTTGAAATGTCAAATAAACTTAATAAAATTTAATTAAAATGATTAAATTTACGTATTTCGAAAGATGAAAGACTAAATTAGTCAAAATTTTTAAATAGACTAATTTCAAAATTAATTGAAAGTTGAAAAAAAAAACATATTTAATTTTGTTTTATTTGACACAATGATTAAAAAATATATATATTTAAGATAACTTACCTAATAAGAAATTAGGCAAGTATATATTGTAAATTATGAAGATAAATTATATATCATAAATAAATAGATTATAAATATTAAACTGTAGATAATTTAAGAAGGAGTATTAGAAAAGTTTTTAGCTCCTTTCCCCACAAGTAATTATGAGACATGAGACATGTTTTTTTTTTTCTTTAGTTAATTACGATGATCATAATGATTTCCATCATAATCTTAAACTTCTCCAACCTGGGATGCTGCATGTTGTTGGCAAAGCATGGGACAACTCACCCTAAAATATTTGCACTTGCCTCTCTATTTCATCACATTCTTCATCATTCTAATTATTCCTACTCTCACCAAATTAACCCTTTTCAAATCTTTACTTTCTCATCATTCATAATTATTACTACAATTCAGAACCTGCTGCCCCAACACAACTTCAATCAAACACAAATTATGTGGGAGTTCCGAGATTGCGATTTAGATTTCCACATAATAATAATAATAATAATACTTAATTAAAATATAGTGAGGATCTTCGTCCAAAGTTATTGGCTTGCAAAACCCAATTTAAGAAACAAAACAATTGCAATTTCTTTTATGCCCTTTTTTTAATTTTGATAACATTATTCAATCTCACTTTTCCTTGTTGCATCATTTGGGGAATTAAATGAAAAAAAAAAACACGAAATTGAATTTGGTGGTTACTAATTAGAGGAATTTGGAGCATGCATGGGTGAGATTGAGAGGGATGAGTGTATAATTATTATAATAATTATGGAAGTTATGATAAGAATGATAGAGAATAATGAAAGTTTGTCGAAAAGAGTAATGATTAGGGTAGAAAATGGAATATGGGGTTTCATGATGGAAGAAGCATAAAAAGAAGGGTGAAGGTTGGAATGATGATGATGATGGTGCCAAGTTTTGTTGACCACAAACAATGGAAACATGAGATAACATGAAGATGCCTTCACATACACTCACTCGTGTGTCCAATCATGCCCTATCAACACTTTCTTCTTTATTCAAATTCCCACTTCTTTCAGTTTACCAAACCAAAACATTCAAATTTTCCAACATTATAACTATGTCTTGGATGTGCCTCGTCTTTGAAAAGGTGCTCATAAATTTGTAAATCTTTATTCGAATTTTTATTATTATTTTTTATTATATATTGAATATGAAAAAGAATTTTATTTTTTAATTGAATCACTCTCATTTAGTTTTTCTATTACTATGTAATATTTACTAGAAGATCTAATTGTTATTTTATTCTATCACCTTACCTAATTATAGACCATACTAATTTAATAAAAACTCAGTTTAAACCTTTCGAATTTGTCAACCTGGAAACTATATTAAACTTATTATTGAATATTTTTTGAAAATGTGAATTCTTGAAGACACGTTGAACAGTCTTATAGGAACGAATGTTTTGCCATGTACAGAGAATTCAATAAATTACTTAGATATAGATAGATAAAAGGTACAATTAGAATATCTTAGATTTATAAAACAGATATAATTTTGAAATCAAAACTAATTTTTTAAAACAGCAATAGTTTTAAATCAATGGAATAACATTTTATTCATCAAAAACATCTTTTCCGTTTTCAAAATTTTACTCAAATACATCATTGCTGATATTTATCAATATTTTGATGATATTGAAACTAAAGTTAGATGTATCTTATATTAAGTATTGTTTTCATGACGTCTCGTTTTATATTCATTTTTTTGAAAAATAATTAAAAATAATACATATTTTCTTAAATTGAATTTTATTATTAATCTTAAAATGGAGGAAGAATCCAAATTTCACCCCTAAATTTAATAAAAAATAAATTTGAAAAATAATTTAAATCTTTAAATTTATTATATTTTGATCAAAGAATTTAAATTCCTCCGATTTAATATTTAAAAAAAATATTTTTTACTAATTTAAAGAGGCTAGAGTACATATTTTTAAAAAAATTAAGACACCAAATATATATTTATTTTAAATTTCAGAATATACATTTGTTTTAATATATTTAAATTAGGTAGCAATAAAAACACAATTAGTGAATAATTGATGTTTGATTGGATTTACAAAGGTCATTTTATTTTTGTGGAAATATATATAAAATTACAAAAAAACCCGTTGTCCATTTTTTATTCGGGAAGCATGGACCTATATATGGTATTAGGTCCATTGATCCAATTTTTGAAATAAAGAGACTAAATTGTCTGGTACTACTGGGCCTTTCGGGCTCGTCTAAATAGAACTTTTGACCCAAAAATATAGAAAATTGTACCAACGGGCTTGATTTGATCTCGACCACCATAAAACTATTCTTTTCCAGTATATAAGAGGCGTATTAGCATTAAGCAATTTGTGTTATCTTTGTTTTTGTATTTCCATCGTCTTACTTATTTGTTATAAGTATATTTTGTGTTTGAAAATATCATGAATTTCAGTTAGATTTTTTATAATTTTTTATAACTTTTAATTTATGTGTTTATTACAAGTGATTTGGGTTTACTCTCTTCTTGAATACTAAAATTATTTTTTTTAATTAAAATATAAGATCTAAAAGTGACTTTTTTTAATATAAAAACTAAAATAAAATTTTAAATATTTCTAAGTCTAACAAATATTAATCATTACCATTTACATATTTTCTTTAAACTCTGTTTTTGTTGCTGTTATAATGTGGTCAAATCAAATTTTATAATTTTATCTCTCATTAAAGATAAAATGTCTAGTAAAAATACATAATAAATTATCACTTTCTCAATTCTATATTACCCTCTCATGTAAAAGACTACATTAATCATGAAATTTAATAACATTTTAACCGATTAAACGATGATAAAAAAATTCATGACTAACTATATTAAATTACTATATTACGATAAATAAAATTTATTTATACAATTATAATAATAACATTACATGTATGATAATGAGTTAGAAAATAAAAATAATTATATAAAAAATATCAAAATAATAAAAAATAAATGAAAATGTTAAAAAAATCAAATGAAAAACATTTAATAGACCATTGAATGAAATTGCAAAAAGAAAAACAAATATAATTAAGGATATGATAAAATGAATAATATTTTAGAGGTTTAAGAAAACTTTTCAACTATCAACTATAAACACTTGATTTTGTTTTAGTGAAACAAAATAATTCTCTTCACTTCACTACTAGTGTCCAAGTTAAGGCATGCCTTTAGTTAAGAAGAAGAAGAAGATAGTGCAAAGATTTGCTACTAAGATTTTCATCTTTGATAAAAACCTGAGTTATATAACAAGAATCAACATAATCCTCTCTTTGATGACAAACAAAGGACGTACAAAAAAGAAAAATAAAAAGTGAGAGCTCAAAAATATATAAAAAAGAGAGCGTTAAAAAAAAATAAAAACTTTACATAATATGTTTTAATAGCTATGAAATATTTTCTAAGTGTAGTCAAAAGCATGATCTTCATTTCCTTTGAGTTTCAATTTTCATGATAGAGCTTCAAGGAGATTGTTCTTCCAAAAACTTTTAGCCCTTGACATTTTCATAGATCCTTTGGATTGCGGTGATTCCTCCTCAAGTTCTTCTTATATTGGGTCAAGGGATAATAGTTTATCATTTCACTTTTTCGAAGAGAATTTGTCCTCAAATTTGTATCTATATCAAATGAAGACAAGTCATTAATATTGAAACTAGAATTCACTCCATAAAGTCTTTAATCTTTAGGTAGATCAACAATGTAAGCATTATCATTAATTCTCTTAAAAATTTGAAATGAACCATCCCTCTTGGTAGGAGTTTAAATTTCCTTCTGGAAGGAAACCTCTCAATTTCTAAAGTAAACCCACACCCAATCTTCGGTTTCAAACATGATCTTTCCTTCTTTGGGTAGCCTTTGAAGTCAACTTCTCCATCTTCTTTTTGATCTATGCCTTCACTTACTAGTTTTGGCAAGACCCTCTGTTAATCATATAATCAATATTAGATAAATGTAACAAATCTAAGGAAAATAGATGATTAAAACCATATATTACCTCAAAAGAAAACATATCAGTGGTAGAATGAACTACCCTATTATAAGCAAACTCCATATAAGACAATCTTCTCATATTCTCAAATTCTTATTTACAAAATATTTAAAGTTGAGAAAGAGTTCTATTTACAAATTTTTATAGAGTCTACTAAGTGAAGCTTGTATATTATAAGTTACGTAAACTTTGAAGAGACTAGTCAATACATTTTAAGAGAATATTATATTATAGAGTAAAATTAACTTCTGTTTAAATTTTACATTATATAATCAAAGGTCTAATTCAGTTCTCTGATTAGACTGTATAATTTTTTTGTAAAATGAAACATTAAATTCATTTTTCTGTTTTTTTTTTGGCAATCTTTTACCAATAGAGTAAAGGAAGGGGTTGCAACAATTTCAATATCTTTAAGAAACTTTATTATTTGCAAACTCAGGGGACTTTATTTTACTTAGTTATGTGATTTTTTGTAGCAATTAGTATGACAAACAAAAATGGTGTAGTGCAATACAAGTTAAAAGGTTGAATTATTGATGATTTCCCAGATTCTTTGCATGTTTTCCCTCACGATTTGCTACTAAACAAGTGCTTATATATACATGCACAAAATGACTTTTGTGAAACATTTTATGTAAATAATGTTTTGATGACCCAAAGAAGGTCATTCTGAATATTCAGCATTTTAAACTTCCGTAACCTAAAAATGGTATATATAATAAAGAGACATGAGATTCACAATTTTCTTAACACTTTAAATTCAAGTAAAGCTAGGTCAATTAGGAGATATATACTAATTCTTACGTAAAACTTCTATCATTATCACAAGATTGACTAAATTAATTTCCATTTTGTTTAGTTCATCTTGTCACTAATCAGTTGAAAAATGGTTGGAATGATTTGTTCAGCCTAGAGATGAATTGACATCTTGAGTTTCTTACTTTCATAAAATTATTCTAAATAAGAAATTTTATAGTTTAAAAACAAAAATTTAGGTTTGAGAAAGTTAACTAATAAGTTATTTCTAATGGATAAAGTAAAGCTTATTAACTTATGTTTAGGAAGACTATAATGAATTGGTAAATGTAAGATAATAAAAAAGACCATAATTATATAATTTTTATTATATATATATATATATATATATATATAGTTTTTTTACAGGTATGTTAATGTGTAATATATGATTTTAAATTTTAAAAAATATTATTAAATTCTTATTATTATTGATATATCTCTATTTATTTTTAAAATTTATATATGCTTTTTTTTATATTGACGGGTCATCTTATCTAAATTAGTTTATTTAATAAGTATTAATGTCAAATTTAATTTTTAATTTTATAAATTAACTTTTTTAGTTATTAATTTAAGTTATTGTTACATTGTGTGTAATTTAAGAGTCTTTGTTTTTACATTTTTCATTGTTTGTATTTTTCATATATAATCATGTAATGAAGTATCATTACTTCAAATTGTAATGTTTTTGTCAAAACGAAAATAAAAATACGTAATAATAGGTAAAAGAAAATGAAAATGATAAGCAAATATATTAAAAAAAGAAAATAATAGAGAAAAATAAATAAATTGTTATAATTTATAAATTAATGAAAATTACTTGTAAATTATATGTTAAAAGTTCTTAAAATAAATTACTTTTAACATTTCATCAAATAATTTTATGTTAATAATTAGTTGTTATTTTATTTGTATTGTCAAACACACTCTTATCCCAAATTTACCATGAAACATGCAAAATAATTTAAGGAAATATGGTATGATTTTCTATGATTGATCTATTACGCACAACATGAATTTTGGTCCCTTTTTAATTTATTAAATGATTTATAGTAACTAAAAGTCAATCATTGTAATCAAGCAAATCCCTTATCTTTTGCTCATAGAAAAACAACTTTGAATACTACAAATTTTATTATGTTTAACTTATAATCGAGGTGAGTGATGACGTGACAAACATAAGAGAAAGTATTCACAGTCATTTGTTTGATTAACATTTAGTTTAATACATCTTTATAAACAAGTTATGTAATAATTATTTAAAATTCAACAAGTTATTTTGATTTTTCAAAAGCATTGAAATGCACGTATATAACTGAAACATTTGAATGTGCAAACTTATAATTTATAAAGTAATCTTTTAAAATTGGTGAGAAATCCCATGTAAAAGTATTTTTTCATAACAGTTAACTTTTTAATCGATATAAAAACCTTTATATAAAAGATGTAAAGGAGAATTTTTCAGTGGTAACTTCAAGTGACTGCTTGATTAATGTAAAGAAATGTCAAATTAGACGCTAATTTTATAAATTTCTTCAAATTTTGTGATTAATACTACATAAATTTGTCAAATTGAGGGTTAATATGAGAATATATGTGAAATTTAGGGTTTAAAAGAACAACCGAGATTTTTTTGTATTTATGGGTTCTTTTAAATTCAAATTTGTAAAAGTAGGTCCGTTGATTTTTTTTTTTGCAAAATAAGGTCAAGTCGTCGCGGTGGAAGACGACATTACAAGTGAAGTCGTCCTCCATCATGCCGTGCTCTGAGAAGCCGGTATTCATTTACTTTAAAAGTGAAGTCGTCCTTGGTCATGGAGACTTCACTTTTTGGTTTTTTTTTTATTTTTTTTTATTTTTTTACGTTTAGCTTTATGTATATTTTTTAAATATATATTATTTATTTATTTTTTAAATATTTGTCTACAGTAAAAATATAAAAAATAGTTTTAAAAAATTCTAAAATACTTAGTCGTTAAATCTTAATACAAAATTAAAAAGATAAAATAATACAAATTAAAAAATATTAAAAAATCCTTTGATAATTATATTTGAATATTTAATTTGTTTAGGTTTATTTTATTTGTGGTTTAGTTAGTCTACTAACTATCAAGTATCATTTAATAAAATACTAAATTTGTAAAATCAAACGAAGAAGTAGAGAACGTTTTGACCAAATCGGAAGAAACTAGCAAAAAAATTGCAAAGGAGGATGTCACTTTGTTTCTCTACTGTAAATAAATATTTTAAAATAAAACTAAATAATATATAATTAAAAATACATATATATAAAGTTGAATGTAAAAAAAAACAAAAAACAAAAAGTGAAGTCATCAGGCCCAATGACGACTTCACTTTTAAAGTAAATGGAAACCGGCTTCTGAGAGCACGGCTTCGCTGTTTGGAAAAAAAAAAAGAAACCGGCACGTGGAGGACGACTTCACCTTTAATGTCGTCCTCCACCCCGACGACTTGACCCTATTTTGCAAAAAAAAATTCAACAGACCCATTTTTACAAATTTGAATTTAAAAGAACCCCTAAATACAAAAAAGTCGAACAACTGATGTCAAATTTAGGGTCTAAGCAATAACTATGACTACAAGAAAATAATTAAATAAGATTTAGGTACTTATAATTATTTTATCGGAAGTTCTACATCAATCATAGATGAGATTAATTTAGAGTATATGTAAGTGCATATAAACCTCAACTTATAAGCTAATTGAGTTAGTTTTAAAGTTCAATTCTTAACATGGTATTAGAGTCATGAATTTGAGTCTATCCTAACGAGATTTTTTGTTTGTTGGGCTTATCGTGTCACCCTTTATCGAACAACCCATTAATATCTAGTACCACATTCGAGATGGATATACCTCCGACGTGAGAGGTATGTGTTAAAATTCTCACATCAACTAGAGATAAGGTTAATTTAGAGCATATAAATGAATGCAAACTTCACCTTATAAATTAATTTTATAGGATTCAGTTAAACTTAAAAATTCACTTCTTAACTTGTTTTTGTTTGCCTTTATTCTTTTTTTGTTTGATCAGCAAAAGAATAAATATAATTAAAGAGAACACTTTGGGAGTGTTCTAACTCGTATACAAAAGATGTACAACATGTACATATAGAAGCAAAAGCTTGACTTCATAGCCTCATCAAAACAGAAAAACCCACACAAGCCTAATGAACACAATCAACAACATCACAAAGGCAAAAAACAATAGAAAACTCCGAATGCTACTATATGATCCACACATCAAAGGGATAATGTATGAACACACCATAAAACTATTCACACTTGTTTTCAAATAGCAATATAATTTGCATTATATTCAAAATCAGACTTCTCACATCTTTTAATCAATATTTCAATATGTCCCTTGTCTCGTAGGAAGAGAAGGTCACTTCATGTAAACCTTCTTATGAAATTCAAACATCAAATGATATTGAAGCTTTAGTTTTACTTGGTCCCTTCCTCTAAAGATCCTGAATTTGTTTGTCTGACACGCTTAAACATACAACAATTACCATATCCAGTGGCGGAGCACTGTTAGGACAGGGAGGACTCCCCCCAAAAGTTTTAATTTTTTTTATATTATATATATATTTTAATTTTTTTATATTATAAATATTAAAAAATATATTATAATTAAATCAAATATTTTATTTCTTTTATAAACATAATAATTAATGTTAATAAATAATAAAATTAAAAATTAAAAATAAGAAAAAATAAAGAATAAAAAGATTTATCAAAAGATTTTTTTATTTTTTATTTATTATGCTTTGAGTTTCTCAAAAATTGTTCTCATATTCCATTCTCATATGTTTTTTCTTATTTTTGAAGAGAAAAAGATCTATTATTTTTGCTCTTATTTCTCCTCTGTCCTCTCCCAGTCTCATGGGAGAAAAGAAGAAGATAATTCTTTAGTCTCAATTGATAGTGAAATATTAGTTTAATAATTTATTTAATGATCCTCATTTATATTAATTATTTATTTCATGAATATAGAAGAAAAAATATTGTATTGTGTGTTTTTTTATAATCGATTCTTAATTGTGATTCCATTATATGTCTTGAGTTTCTCACAAATTGTTCTCATATCTCATTCTTAGTTGTTTTCTTTTGTTTTTGAAGAGAAAAAGATCTATCATTTTTGCTCTTATTTCTCCTCTGTTCTCTTCCATACTCGAGGGAAAAAAAAGGTAATTCTTTGGTCTCAATTGATAGTGAAATATTAGTTTAATAATTTAATTAATGATAGTGAAATATTAATTTTTTATTTTATGTTTTATGAATATAGAAGAAAAAATATTATACTGTTTTTTTTATAACCAAATTTTAATTGTAGTTCCATTATAAGTCTTGAGTTTCTCACAAATTGTTCTCACCTATCTTCTTTTGTTTTTGAAGAGAAAAAAATCTATTATTTTTACTCTCATCTTTTAGCGATTTTCTTCCATTCTTGAAGAAATAAAGAAGAAGGTAATTCTCTTTTGTCTCACTTGATAGTAAAATATTAGTTTAATCATTTATTTAATCAGCCTCTTGTATATTAATTTTTTATTTTATGAAAATAGAAAAATAATTTGTACTTTGTGTTTTTTATAACAGGAATTTAAGTGAGGTTTGATTATTATTAAATTTTTTTTTGACAATTTTTTAGATATGTGTGATTTCTTTTTTAGTTATTGTTATACTAAATTATGTATTTATTTTTATTTTATTAGTGACAATATTTAAATATATGAATTTTTTATGTATTATTTTGACTCCCCCAACAATTTTTCTTAAGATCCGCCACTGACCATATCAAAGATATTTTAAACAAGTATAAGGAGAGAGACACCAATCACTGTATAAGAATTTTACATATAAGATTTTGTGTTTCATCTATACCCATATATCTATCTATGTAAGATCAAATATCTCGATATGATCTACTTTATTTTGCTTGAAAATTATTTATTCCTTTGTTTTCAAATTTCACCTATAATTATTAACCACATTCTTTGCCATACAATATTTTGTGGCATATTAAAGTTAACAATGAGAAGTGTTGAAAATTGTAAATTTTTCCTTACCTTGATACGAGATACGGTGCTTAAGCCACTTATGACACATATTCTTTATTCTTTATAAAATTTAAGACACGTCAATGCTCCTTAGTTCAGATCCTTTTTTTAAAATATTCACATCCAAACTGTGAAACAACACAAACAAAAATCACATGATTTGGGATTTATGCCCATCAAAGCAAACACACCATTACTGGTGTAATACAAGAAAAACACCAAAATACACAGGAAATATTTATTTATTCCGGCGTACTTTGAAACTTAATAACATCTCAAGGAAACAAGAGAATGGTACAACTTAATAATTTATCAAACATTTTGCAGTCCCACCCAGAAAGAAGAAACCACATTTTGTGTACACAAATTGAGACATTAAACACTATACCAATTACACAGAAATGCAGAATATACAAGTTGTTGCAGATAGTGTTGTTAATGGTGTGTTTAACTTCCATTAACTTTCTTGCAGTCAATTCTGATCTGACCTTGGGTTCCAGTCAAAGGGCTGATGTTGCCCATGTTGATCATGGACTGAGCAAAGGCTTCAAAGAAAGCAGATTGGTTGTTGGCAAAGTTATTAACAATGGAGATTGTGGAAGCACCATCAGTGGAGAAGAGTTCTTGGTCTGTTTGAAGAAGACCTTTGTGAATCAGAAGATTGGTGAAATAGTTGTTGTCAAAAGTATCAGGGGTTGAAGGATCAAGGTCGTTCAATGTAGCACCATTCCCATTCTGGGGACAATTTTGTTGCAGAGTCGTCAAATAGGTTGAGTTCAGGTTTGGGTCAGGGTTTCCTGTGCCATTGAAGTTGAACAATCTCTGGGAGAAAAATTGACACTGGGAACGACCAAAGCTGTGTGCACCTAATAGTCAACTTCAATTTCAGTCAAACACTTTATAAAACATAAATTATGGTTATGTTAATTTTGTTAATTTGGAAAATAATATATAGAAATTATACTTTTAAGATGAAATTTTTATTATTATTTTTTTAAATTTACATAACGAGACAAATTCTTTTAAAGGAATAATTAATTGGTAACTATTATTCATGTGTATCTCACAACCCGATGGTATTATTATATATGCTTGCACTGTTCTTCATGTGACAAGCTATTTTTTTTTTTTAATTTATGAAAAAATATTACGAAATAATTTTACGGAAACTGTCTCACTATTTTCGACGAATATATTAATTTGATTGAAAAAGATAATACTTGATTAAATGGTAAAGAAATATTAATTTTTAAATATCTGTCAAACCATTTTTTTATGGTATAAAAATTGTCATAAAAGGGAGTATAACAAGTTAATTAATCAGATAATCACCTTGTGGAATTTTTTAGCTGATTTTTTTTATTAAATTTTATAATAGTTTAATTTTTCACAATTTTTTTTTTTTGTAAAATTCTATAAAATATTTTCTTGTATGAAGAAAAAATAAATCATATGCAAAGAAAGATACTGAGATTACCAGATAATGCAACAAGATCATTTGTGTCTAAGCCAACAGCAGAGAATTTGGATGTGATGTTGGCTAGGGTTTCAAATGGAGATGGAAGAGAGGTATTGGCACTAGCTTGGTTTGCCGTTAAACTATCTCTTCTTCCAAGTAACACAGTCCATGAAGGACCTTGTGACTGCAAAAATTTACACTTCATTAAACTAATCATATGAGTAAAGAGATACACATATAAAAATGATGTCTCAGATAACTTTGAGGGTTTTATATATCAATGATTCTACATTACCAGGGACACAGAAGATTCTGCAGCAAGTGCAAGAATATCAGCACAAGATACAACACCAGGGCATGAACTTTCGACGGAGCTCTTGATGCTGTCAACCACATCATACCCCCGAACGGAATTGGCGTTGGGAAGTGCATCTTTTTCACTTTGTGTGATGTTACCTCCAACATCCAGCAAAATGGACCCATCACACCCCTAATTAATCACAGATAACAGATAACACTTATCGGTCATCAATCTTTGATACACAAAAACCTTATAATGTTAGAAGTGGACTTTAAGCCTAACTCAACCCCACAAAACCGTCTTGTAAGGTGAGGTTTGCACCTCACTAATATATTATGAATTGACCTTATCTCTAGTCGACGTTGGACTTCCAACCTAACATGTTGTAAATGCTAACAAACACGAACAAAAACTGGATTTCCTGAAGTCTATGTAGTCACAACATTTACAACAAATACTTTAATGACAGGACAAGGTTGTTGTTGAGGGAAAAAGAAATTGAGAATGGAAGTTTACATCGACAAAGCAATCATGAAAGTGAAGACGAATGAGGCTTGCAGCAATACGTGAATCAGATGTCAAAGCCTGCTGCACAGAATTCCTCACAATGGTTGAAACATTGGAACATGTGGTGGAATAGAAGGTTGCACTCAATTGCCCTTCTGAAAGAAGAACAAATGTTAGCACTAACAAAATAGTGGCCAGAAGTGAATAATAAGTATTGTTAGTAGAAAACATGGTTGGATAATTTGGTGTATTGATTCCCAAATATTGGTTGGTTTTGTGATCGATAATGTAGGTGATTTGTGTCTATATATAGAACAGAAAAACGCGTCATGCATGGTCTTTTTCACTTTATAATAATTTTTTTTGGAAAAACTCTTCAACTGATTTTAATAATAAAATCTTAAATTAAATTATTGAATAAAAAATTATTATAGAGAGTTTTAAGAAGGTAATTAAAGATCAATGCTTGTTTTCTTTAAGATGAAGTTGTCCTTGGCATATCAGTTAGAATTGTCAACTAGTCATAGTTTAAGATGTTGTGAATTTTGAATGTGTAGTGGGTTCACTTGGGGACAACGAAAGGAGAAAATTAAAGCCACAATCATTGAAACTTAACTAACATGAAGTACTAATTAAGTTATATATGCATTAATCAAAGTTACGAATTTGTACTATTTTGCATGCCGTGAGTCATGACAAAAGTTGATTTTGTTTTACTATTGCCATGGACAAGCTACGTTAATTAACTAGTGTGGATGGTATAAAAAGAGAAAATCTCTGCATGTTTCTTAATCAATCATCCTATTATGTGATAAGGACATGTGTTTATTTCGCTTATTAAGATAAATTATTTAATGACAAGTTTAATAATATGACTTTATTTGGATAAATTTGTCAAAATATAAATAAAATAAACACATATTTTATCAGTTAAAATACATTTAAAGGGTTTTATTAGTTATTTATATAT
>Ga0209589_1004493_pt1 | contig 24065 bp, 20 predicted proteins | sample CowpeawhiteBW_FD_187525 | JGI IMG/M metagenome (GOLD analysis project Ga0209589, IMG submission 187525) | Root nodule microbial communities of legume samples collected from California USA - Cow pea white BW (SPAdes) (version 2) | ecosystem: Host-associated > Plants > Roots > Nodule | place: USA...
TATATATATTATATTATATGTATATTTTATTATATGTATATATTATATACGTTTATATGTATATATATATATATATAATATATATATATATATATATATATAATATATGCATATATATATATATACATATATAATATAATATATAATATATATATATATATAAATATATATATATATATATATAATTTTAATATTTAAAATTTGTTAGTGGGTTGGTGAGTCAACTTAGCACATCACGAGTTTAACCTGAATGAGCCGGGTTCTTAACGGGTTGGATTCAATTTTAATCTGTACTGAAATTTGTAATTTTTTTTCAACCCAATCCGATCCGAACTCATGATGAGTCGGGTTAGCTCGCAAGTTATAACCCATTTTGACGGTTCTAGTACTGCATCTACCTAGTATATTTGCTAGAAAAGTGATTGCATTTAGCAATCTAGCATTCACTCTGTCATTAACTATTGAAAAAAAAAATAGAACTTCATTGAAAAAAAAAGACTCCATTGAACAAACTCAACAAAAATAAAGATTAAATTAGTATTTAACAAAAAAATAAATAAAGTTAACACAAAAAGTGTAACTTAAAATGTTTATTACTAAGTAGCTCGATTTATTCCATTAAATCAAATATATAGTTTATATATATATATATATATATATATATATATTTGAATATATATATATATATATATATATATATATATATATATTCAAATATTAGTTAGTTTTTGTACATAAGTATACAATAAATGACCATACTTTTATTATATTTCTTATCTTTAAAAAATACTGAACAAATCTATGTTTGCATTAAAATTACATGTAAAATAAATGGCTAAATGTAGTTATTTTATTTACAATGGCAAATGAAAAGTATTGCGTTAAAAGGTTAATGGTATAAATATATGTTTTATTATTTATCATATAATTATCTATAATATTTAATTAATATTTTAAAGAATTAAAATTTATATTATATAAAAAAAGTACACGTTAAAAATTTAATTAAAATGTAAATAAATGTTATCAAAGTTAATAATTTTAATAAAATAATGTAAGACTTTTTGTTAAAAATAATATTTTGTGTGAACTGTTCATTTAAGGTTTCCATTATGCTTTTCTTTATTATAAAAAATCATTATTAAATATTGAAGAAAGAAATTTTGCTAAAAAAATATTAATGGTTTTCTCAAAAGGAAGTAATTTATTACCAATTTAATGTAAATAGTCATTTTAAAATAAAGTCAAAGACTAGGATTAGGATGGAGACTATGCCATTTCAGTTACTTTTGAATCCTTGTACTTACTCTATATATAGATAGATTATCAAGTCATTGTTATACCAAAGAGTTGAGAAAAGGATGATGAATACATTGTTATTTTGTTGGTGCTTGTGTTTAGTAATTAGTCATTATTATGTTCATGGTATTCAAGTTACCTTGAAGGAAGATTTGGAGTTTCAGACAAAACCAAACCTTACTAATAAGACTCCAATCAAGACTATTTATGTAGTTCATAATCTTCTTAGTATCTTTTTTTCTAAATGTATATCACATTATGTGTATTACTAATTTTATTTTATTTTTTTTAATTTTATAGACAGAGTTTGAAGATATTATTGATTGCATTGACATTTACAAACAACCAGCTTTCAACCATCCTTTACTAAAAAATCACAAATTACAGGTAAACAATAAAAATATTTTATTATATAGAAAATTTTCAACTTTAAAATATTTTATGTTTTAGTTTTAACTTTCAATCTATTTTTGATTATATATTTTTTTCTAAACTTTGATATTTATTCCTTTATTTCCAGATAAAACCCAATTTTGAAAATGTAATTGAAAAAACATTTGTGAATAACTCACAAATTGGATCCATATTTGGATTTGGTAAGGAAGAATGTCCAAAAGGAACGGTTCCAATACAAAGAACAAAATATGATATCTCTGATGAAAAATTATTAAATGATCATATATTGCTTAAAGACATCCCTGGTGTTCATGTAAGATATCTTATACAATCCTGATTTCTTATTCCTATAAATTAAATTATCTTTTAAATTGATTAGTTATTTGAATATATTCAATTTGTTTAGATTGCAGAAATATCTATGATACAAACGTATGCTCCTTTTTATAAAGTTAGTGGGATAAGTAGCCTTTATAATCCAAAAGTTGAGAAAGATGAAATCTCTATGGCTCATATATGGGCTGAGAATGGACCTGTAGAATCTTCCAACAGAATAACGACTGGATGGCATGTGAGTTACAATGATTTATTAATGATTTTTTTTTTTTTGCAAAATTTAAGTCATTTAATTTGTCTCTTAAATCTCAATAAAAGATTAGATATTTTTAATTATGTTCATATTGAAGATTATTATTCGATCGAGCATTTAAAATCTTTTTATTTTTTCTTAATATATATTTTATTTGAAATAATAATTTTATTTTTATTAAATTTGATTTATGATGTAAAGAAAAATAAATGAAATAAATATAATATAATAATTTTATTATAGTGAAGAAAAAAATATCATAATTATTATTTTTATGAAAATAAGTTTAAAAAATAGATAAAATCCAACATAACAAAATTTCTAATTGATTTCATATTTTGATATCAGGTAGTTCCAAACATATACGGTGATGCAAGAACCCATTTTTATACGTCATGGACGGTAAGAAGACATATCATTAATTTTATTTAATCCTAATTTAATTTGTAGAACTACAACATGGAAGAGAATATACTTTAATAAATCTTATGTATGGCTGGTGCTTATTGTCTTTTCACTTTTTTCTTTGAGACAAATGGATGCTTGTGTCTTTGCATATAATAGACATTTGATAGAAGATTATAATTAAGTTTTCTAAATAAAAATTAATTTTATTTATTACAGTCAGATAATTTCAAGAAAACAGGATGCTATAATACTGCATGTCGAGGTTTTGTTCAGATTGACAGGAAGAATTTCGCTGGTGGATATTTCCCTCAAGTATCTACCTATGGTGGACCAATTTACGAGGCTTACCTGGCTATTGCTCAAGTAAATAATTATGCTGTTAAATTTTCACTTTAATTAAAATTGAATGACTCTTAAATGCATTATTAATATACATTTTACTTTTTTTAATACATTTTTAAGTAAATATAATTAAAGATTTGAAATATTTTATGATATTTTATTGACAAAAGCTGAGGTGTGTTTTTAGGATCCAAAGACAAAAAATTGGTGGATAAGGGCAGGAAATGTAAACATTGGATATTATCCAGCAGCATTGTTCTCGAACCTAGGGTCAGCATCCATTGTAGGGTGGGGTGGGAGAACGAAAGCTAAAGTTGGTGGTCTTAGTCCTCCAATGGGATCTGGGCATGTTCCTGATGGGAACAGGGCCCATGCATCTTATTTTAGATCTCCCAAAATTAACCGTGCACCAGGAGAACCTGATTATACACCTGCAAATACTAGGACCGGAGGCTTCTCTGACAACACTAATTGTTATGGTGTTTATTACTACTATAAATCAGATGTTAGTGAAGAAGGTGTTATCCAGTTCGGAGGACCTGGAGGAAAATGTGGAGTTTAATTTTCTTTATAATTATACTTTATATTGGATTATGAGTTTAATAAAATCATCTTTGTTTAGTATAATTTATTTTTCTAGCATTCTCTCCATTTGCTATTGGTAATTTTTAGAATGTTATCCATTTTTTAAATAAAGTTGGACGAGTTTTTTGTTTTATTAAATAATTTTTTCATCATGATATTGATATGAATTATTCATTGTTAAGAAATTATTAACAATGTTGAAAGTGTTGAGCACATAATTAATAAATAGTTCTCTTCGAACATAATTCATTTTATATCTAATATAGTGTTATTTAAATTTAATTTTCAAAACATATCTAAGCTATAAAATATAACAATTTATATGATTCCTAGTGAAGTTAAAATAACACTTAATTTACTTATATTTATTTATAAAAGTCAATTATTAATGTTAGCATGAAAATATTTAACTTTTAATTTTTATATATATAATACTTATCCATTTGTTTTTATTTTGAATGAATTTAATTCGTTATTTGGGGATAGTCTAATATTTAGAAAGTTATTACATTAATTAAAAGTTATATTCTTTTGATGTAATACTTATTTTAAACATACATATAAAATTAATTAAGGTATCTCAAACATTTTCTTGTAAGAATGAATCAGAAATCAGGGTTACATAAGTAGTTCTTTAAGCCGAATTTTTGAATGAAGTCGTTATCTGTCACACCCTTAACAAAGTCACAACGAGGGGACACTGAACAAAAAAATCATTAATTTTAAAAAGTAATAAATTTTAAAAAGGAGTCGTCATCATAGTTTACTAAGGAAAACTATGGAAAACCTAAACAAATGGTCTGCGAAACCGGATCAGGTCCGAGAGTCGGTTAAATGTGGAAAAGGTATTATCACCTCACACGTCCGTCCTAAGATGATTCCCTCTAATTAAGTGTGCAAAACTAATGTAATTTTAAAATATTTGTTTTTTCTAAAAAAATTAGATAAAACAAACGGATATGAATGAAAAAAGCATTTTTAAAATTTTATATTTAGGTTTGACAAAGTGTTTGACCTTCTCTTATGTATTCTCAAAAAATAAGAAATCAGGATTATATAGTTCTCTTTAAAAAAACAAATTACTAAAACAAAAACTTTGATTTGATTAATACTTTTTTATTTATTTTAAACTTTAATATATCTTTATATTTATCATGTGAATCTAAGACTCAACATGATAAAAGTTACCAACAAGCAAGTCTGAGACTAAACATGATGATTAAAATTTATAATATATGAAAAAGTTAATTATCAAATAAACTCGATACTTAACACGATAATCAAATTTTATTTAAATTGAATTAAAACTATAACTATCAAGTAAGTATGAGACTTAACATGATAGTTAAATTTTGCTTAGATCGAATAAAAACGATGTTTATCAAGTTTGAGACTTAACATGATAATTAAATTTCATTTAAATCGAATAAAAACGATAATTATCAAGTTATCAAATATGTCTGAGACTTAACATGATAATTAAATTTCATTTAAATCAAATAAAAATGATATTTATCAAGTAAGTCCAAGACTTAACACAATAATTAAATTTTATTTAAATCTAATGAAAATTATAATAATCAAGTAAGACCGAGACTTAACATGATAATTAATAATCTTTAATATTATTTTGACGTGAGAGGAGAAAATGATTTTACATAAAAAATATATCATCAAATAAAAATATGAAAGCAGGGTTGTAAATATCAAAACCAGGGTGTAAATAACCTAATATTTAATAACTATTAAAGGAGTGTAAATATTAAAACAGTAGGTGCACAAAGTCAGTAACCGTAAAGCATAAAATACAGGGATGCGGGAAGCAATCTGACCATATCAAACCAAAGGCTGCCAATATCGGACAAAGGGGGTTCGAAAAGAGCAAAACAAACAGGAAAGGGGCTTCTCCCTACACCCCAAGCCTTTCTCCTGTACTCCAAAAATTCCTCTTTTGCCCTCGTGGTAAAAAAAGTAAAAGTAATGAAGTAAAACATAAAAGAAAGTTATTGTGTTTTTATGTATTTTATCATAGCACACTTCCTGCACCCCCAAATTCAATCTTATTTTTATTTTAAATAGTTTAATCCATAAATCCATAGATCCATGTTTTATGTCAATTACAGAAGTCGAGTTTTACAACATCCTATTTTTTTACTAAGGCTTTGTTCACTTCCAAAGATAGATTTGAGGGAGAGGGAAATGATAGGTTTGAGTGAATTTGAGAGTGAATGGTGTGTTGTTTTTTTGAAGAGATTTAAAGGTGATTATGAGTGAATTTAGTAGTAAAGTTTGTGAGAGTTAGTGAGTGATTTGATTGATATGATAGATTAAAAAAATATTTTAATATATTTAAAAATGAGTTTACCATTTTGTCCTTATGTAATAAGTAGTATAAATTTGTGTTTGTATGAGTTTAATAAATTTTTTATTTAATGATACATTTTAAATAAATAATTTATAAAAATTAATAAGATAAATTATTTATAATCATAGTATTGAAATAAATTTTATCTAAACAATTGTGAATATAATTTTATAAAGAAAAAAACAAAGAACTTGTCCAAGCCACTGTCCTTCTACAATCCACTCTCCCACGAGCCAACAAGTTCTCCAATGCGCCAACTCCACCAACGGCGCTTCTTGGATCCGGATCTGCACCATCATGGATCGATTCCGCCTCTTGTTGGATCGATTCCAACTTCTCTGGATCGGTTCCTCACATGTTGGGATCGGATCTGGTCATTGCGGATCGGTTCCAAGCTGTTGCAGAACCTTCAGCCACCGTCTCCTTCCACCCTTGCTTCGACGACATCTCTTCCAGGCCACCAACAACCTGCAACAGCCACCGTCTCCTTCCACCGTTGCTTCCACCACATCCCTTCCAAGCCACCAAAAACCTGCAGCAGCCACCGTCTCTTTCGCGCTTCGAATTGGCACCCCTTTGGTCTTTCTCTCCACTCACTAGCCGCCGCTGAACCTCCACTGTACATGCAAAACACGTGAAACATTTATGACGAGGGTAAATACGTCTTTTATTACCACTCTCCTTCAAATCTTTGGTTCAGAAGCGGGATGCCAAAATCCATGAATCCTTCAAATCCTCTCACATACCTGCCTTCAAATCATACCAAGCGAACACCGCAAATCACCGCTGATCCATCTCTCCATTTTCGTTGCAACAGTAAATACATGCATGCGAACACAGCCTAAAATTGGCCATTACGGATGTCGACATTCGATTCAGTTGTATGTATTGTGGATGTTGACATCCATTTCATATATTTTGATTAGTTTTCTTGCATTGCGGATTTCAACATTCGCTTCAAAAAATTTTAATTCCAGATATCGAGATTCGTTTCATTTTTTTTTCATCATTGTAAGTGTCGACATCCTCTTCAAAAAATTTTAACTGCGAATGTCAACATTTGTTTCTTAATTTTATTTTCAAATTGCAGATGCCGACGTCCATTTCGATTTTTTTGTTTTTTTCGTGCATTACGAATGTGCATGTTTCCATAGTATAATGTGGCTCACCAAACCTTCCCTTAAATTCCAAGGAACTAGAAGGAGTGGCTCAGGATTATAGGGTGTCATCTACAACCCAAGAAAGGACAAGCAAAGCATTCAACAAAATATTGGATATTCATCCAACAATAGACAACCTTTGACTAGTGTAGGGATAAGCATCGACTACGCTTTGCATCAAACAGACAATGAAGGATGAACCTAATATTCGCAGAAAATATTTTACAATATACTCTGGAACTAGAAGGTAATTAAAAAATAAATATACAAAAACAGTGACTCAAACTCTAAAATTGTTTCATTCTTTAAGCAAGCTTCTATGCATACCTGGGACTTTTATAAATATAAAATCGAAATTTAATGACTACTTGTTGGAATTATAAAAATTATGTTTACGACTTTGAAAAGGATAGGAAAACATGATAAAAAGAATGAGGTAAGTTAAGTGACGGAGGGGAATAAAAAGAATTATTTATAAATTTACTTTTATAAATTTCTTTTATAAAAATTCACAGTCTGTGACCAGTTCACGAGCTCCTCCATCTCCGGTTCAAGATCAACGTGGGATCCTCTTACTTTGCGCAAGGCTGTTCTGGCTTCGTCTATCTTCCCACGTTCAACCAAGCTGCTCAGGGTGTCAGTTATGAGAAAGGCACCAACTGTCATAACTGCTGTAGGCAATGCTGTCGGTGGCTAGCACTCCAATTCCAAGGAAAAATTCAAAGCCTGTGTGGAAGCATTTTAGGTACACCTTCTCCACCAAAAAGGACAAGGAATTTGTTTCTCTACACACACGAACGTCGTATGCTTGCATGCATGCATCATAGTTGAGATGAAGAATGTGCCAAAGCACTTCCTCTGAATTTTTCTAACTACTCTGATTCTCACAAGTCACAACAATCTTATGATCGTTTCCATCATCTTCGTACTCACTAAATTGTGCCATTCTACCCAAATCTTCAACTTCATCCACAAGAAAAGAAGTGAAAGCTGCAAAGGGTAATGCTTCTGAGAACTCAAGGCTTACTATGGCAACCTTACTCAGTTGTGTCCTTAAAACCTTCTTTGTAAGCTCCCGAGAGTGCTCTCTGGATCTACACCCAAGCCCAGAAGAAGAACCAGTATTCTTAATACCCGGTAATGAGGTTCTAGTGTCTTCTTCAAGCTTTTGGTCATGGTGTTGAACTGCTTGAACTGGGGTGTTTGTGGCTTGACTATTCCTCGAGCCTAGTATAAGTTGTGGTTGTGATTTCAAGGCACTGTTGAGGTTTTGTAATGCTTCTTTGAGGTTGTTGGAGAGTATTTCAGGGCTTCCAAAACTAGATTCGCTATGCCCTTCAAAAACCAGAAAATAAGGAAACATTTTAATAAAGAACAAATTGCAGATGCTGGTGGAGGATGTAATGGTGGCAGCGATGTCTGGGATCGGGAGCGGTGGCGGCGGCAAGAGGCGGAGAACGATGTATTTGAAAGAGTGGGAAAGAGTGGTTGAATTTCCAGAGCGCTGCGGCCCACTCTTGGCGTGATTGGATCTTAGCGATGGTTTGAGGGTCTTTCTTCCTACACCTCCAAGCATTTCTTCGCACCTCCAAAAAATCTTTAAATTCCTAAAATACCCTTTGACTATTTAAAGAAATGCACGGACATCACACCCCCAAAAATACTTCCGCATGTCGACTTCCGAAAATCAAAAATCATCACCGGAAGTCGACTTCCGGAAGTCAAAAATCATCACGGAAATCAAAAATCATTACCGAACGTCGACTTCCGGAAGTCAAAAATCATCACCGGAAGTCGACTTCCGAAAGTCAAAAAACATTACGGAAGTCGACTTCCGTATATAAAAAAAAATTATTTTATTTAATTTTTTAAAATACGTATACAAAATTATAAAACATTTAAATTTAAAAAAGATTACTTTAAAAAATTAAAAAATTCAAATAAAATATAAAATAATATACATAAAATATATAAATAAAATAATTATAATAATATCAATAAAATAAGTAAAAGTAAAAATAAAATTAAAAAATAATTTAAATTAAAATAATAAAACTTTATAAAATATATATGTTTTATAATTTTTAATAGCGGAAGTCGACTTCCGTTTGTATATATATATATACGGAAGTCCGACTTCCGGTTTATATATATATATATATATATATATATTCTTTTCATTTTTAAATTATTTAAAGTTTTATTATTTGAATTTAAATTATTTTTCAATTTTTTATTTAGTAATTTTATTATTTATTTTTTAAAGTAATCTTTTTTAAATTTAAATGTTTTATAATTTTGTATACATATTTTAAAAAATAAAATAAAATAAAATATATAATTTTTTTTATATACGGAAGTCGACTTCCGTAATGTTTTTTGACTTCCGGAAGTCGACTTCCGGTAATGATTTTTGACTTCCGGTGATGATTTTTGACTTCCGGAAGTCGACTTCTGGTGATGATTTTTGATTTCCGGAAGTCAACTTCTGGTGATATATTTTGACTTCCGGAAGTCATATATTTTGACTTCCGGAAGTCTACATAATTTTGGGGGTGTGGTGTCTGCGGAGTTTGTTAAATGGTCAAAGAGTTTTTTAGGAATTGAAAGAAAGTTTGGAGGTGTAGAAGAAATTTTGGAGGTGCAGGAAGAAAGACCCTAGTTTGAAGGAAGGGGAGTAGAGAGTCCAACGTAGTCCCTTGTTGGGCAGCGCGGAAACGTGCAAAGGGATGAAAGTTCGAGTGGGAGACACAAAGGGATTCACCAACGCCATGTTAGGTAGCAGAAGTGAAATAAATAAATAGGTCGCGGATGTGACGGACATCCGCAATACATTTTTTCATGAAGATCGTTTTTTAATTTTTTTTTAATCAAATCAGATTCAAATAATTAAAAAAAATTAACAAACTATTAAATTAATATTTATACAGATCATTATTTTTTCTAGATCAAATGGATCATAAATTTTACCAAAAAAAATTATATAAGAAAAAAATAAAAATAAATAAATAGGTTGCGGATGTCGACATCCACAACACAACCTGACATCCGTTGAAAGTGTATAGCGGATGTCGACATCCGCAATACACTTTTCATGAACATCGTTTTTTTATTTTTTTAATCAAATCAGATTCAAATAATTCAAAAAAAAAATTAACAAACCACTTAATTAGTATTTATACAGACCATAGTATTTTTCCTAGATCAAATGAATAAAAATCAAAACAAAAAAAATTATATATGAAAATAAGAAAAAAAGGTTGCGGATGTTGACATCCGCAACACAAACTAAACTACAATTGTGGATGTCGACGTCCGCAATATATATTCTTATTAATTTCTTTCATTTTTTTAATGAATTTTCATATTTATATAAGAGGTAAAAAATCAACAAAAATGTTTGGAGGAAATGGAGAACAAAACGAGAGCGGAACGGGAGGAAGAAATTTGGAGTTACAGATATTTGTTAGAGGTGCAGGCTCGCAGAAGTAAAAGCAAAGTACTAGTAAGTAGCAATGCAATAAATTTTTTTAATCATCAAGATAGGTAAAAGTAGATAAGAATAAAATAGTAATTTTTGGAGGTATAGGAGAAAGGTTTGAGTATGCAGGGAGAAGCCCCCACAGGGAAAACAAAAAAGAGGCTTTTCCTTTCACTTAAAATTTTTTATTCTTTATTTTATTTTATATATTACTATTTTTTCTTTCCTGCCACTTCCACCTCTTGTCACCCTCGTCAGTGATACTGGCCGTCAGGCACTGTGACACTAGGTTTCTATGGACTCTTGTCATGAATCCGCAAATCTTGGGTCGATCAACTTCCATGAAAGCACTAGTTTGGAATCTGCACTGTTAACACTAATTAATATTCTCCCTAACAACCCAGATTCAATATCGTGGTCACATGGTTACCTTTCGAATTTCCAAAAACGCGATGAACCTCAAACTACCAACTATCAATAATATACTCTCTCTACAATGCGTTTTTCCTCTTCAGCAATTTATGATTCTTGAACGAAAAAAAAGTAATTGAAGAAATATGAGAAAAATGCTAAAATACATATAAAAAAAAGCAGTTGCATAACGAAACAAGAGAAAATACGAAGGACGAAGCAAGATGCATAAAAGTGTGAGAGAACATTCAATATGAATCTAAGAAGGATGAGTAAACAAAACCTCAGTTGACGACGTGATGTACGATCACTTCTTCTCTTCCCTCTGCCTTTCTTCGGTCTCTTGATTCTTTCTCCTTTCCTTTAGAAAAATCTACCAGAACCTCCCAAAACCCTCTTTGTGATGTCTGTTTTATAGACTCCAGAAGCTACTTGGAACAACACCCCCATTCTGTTAGGTCAATTATTGATGGGGAAAACAACACATACAATATATCAGAGAATGCAACAAATATAATTTCCTCTAAGTTGCAAGAATCTATGAGGAGCAACAATCATAGAGCAGCAATAATAAATCACCACAATCACAAACAGAGGCACCAAGATTTTTAACGTGGAAAACTCCTCAAATCAAGGGTAAAAACCACGAGTCCTCCAAACCAAAGAAATAGCTCCACTATGATCAACAAGAATACAAAAGAGTCTTAATCAACAACACAAATTAGTGCCAACACCCAACCAAATAGCAAAGCAACAAAGCTTTCAAATAGAGAAGAACAAGAGAAGAAAACCTATTAAATCATTGCTGTAGTGCGAAATTAATATCTCCTAACTCAGACCTAGTATCAATGATCCGACCGATCAGAAATAAGAACAATGAGTTTCGAACCTGTAGTAAACATTTCAGTCTGATCCAACAGTGAATGAATCCGCAGTGCGGATTTTACGATGACAGCTCTGTGAAAAACGTGAACAGAATTTCCCTCTACCTCTCTCTCTATGTGTTAGGGTTTTTAGTATGTTCTGACTCTATTGTTCTACCTCTCTGTTTTGCAACCCCTCTCCACTAGGTTAAGTGAGACATGAGCTTCTCAAATTTTGGGCATTTTCTCCACATAGGAAGGGAGCCCAATACCCAACAAATCTTCCCCTCATAACTATGAGGAGATAACCGCCAAACCGACGATCTCACAACAAACTTCAAACTTCCTTCTTGGCAATGCTTTAGTCATCATATCAGCACCATTATCATCTGTATGAACTTTATCCAACGCCAACAACTTAGCATCCAAAGCATGACATATCCAATGATACCTCACATCATTATGTTTGGATGTAGAATGGAAAATTGGATTTTTACCAAGATGGATAACACTTTGGCTATCAACGAGCAATGAATAGTTATCTTGCCTAAAACCAAGCTCCTGCAAGAATTTCTTCAACCATAGCAACTCCTTGCATGCGTCAGTAATGGCAATGAACTTTGCCTCTGTAGTAGACAACGCTACACACCTTTGTAGTCTTGATTTCCAAGCCACAACTCCCTCTGCAAAATTAATCAAATAGCCCGAGGTGGACTTCTTGGAATCAATGTCTCCAACTATATCCGAATCTAAGTATCCCACCAAATTAGGCTTATCACCTCCAAAACAAAGCTTCATATCAATAGTACCATGAAGATATCTCAAAATCCATTTCACAGCATTCCAATGCTCTCTACCTAGATTTGACAAAAATTGACTGACTGTACCAACAACATGTGCAATATCTGGTCTCGTGCATACCATTGCATACATCAAACTGCCCACCGCAGATGCATAAGGAACTCTGTTCATATATGCCTTTTCAGCTTCATTTGAAGGATTATGTTTAACACTCAGTTTAAAAGGAGTAGAAGGAGGAGTGCTTACAGCGTTCGCATTTTCCATTTGGAATCTCTGCAAGACCCTTTTAATATAGTATTCCTGTGACAGCCAAAGCTTCCTTTCTTTTCTTTCTCGAATGATTCTTATTCCAAGAATCTGTTTAGCAGCTCCTAAGTCCTTCATAGCAAATGACTCGCCCAATTGCTTCTCAACCTGTTAATTTTGGAAACATCTTTCCCAACAATAAGCATGTCATCAACATATAATAACAGGATAATAAAGTCACCATTAGAAAAACTTTTAACAAAGACACAATGATCAGAAGTAGTCTTCTTGTAGCCTTGCTCACATATAAAAGACTCAAACTTCTTATACCACTGTCTTGGAGCCTGCTTCAAACCGCATAGACTCTTCCTTAGCCTACACACATAATATTCCTCGCCTTCAACAAGAAAACCATCAGGTTGCTTCATGTATATCTCTTCCTCCAAATTACCATGAAGGAAAGTTGTCTTCACATCCATTTGCTCAACCTCCAAATCAAGAGTAGCAGTTATACTTAGCAAAGTTCTGATGGATGACATTTTCACCACAGGTGAGAAAATCTCATTGAAATCAATACCATTTTTCTATCTGAAACCTTTCACCACCAATCTGGCCTTGTATTTCGGAAATGTAGAATTAGCATCTTGTTTCATCTTGAAGATTCACCTGTTTTCTAAAGCCCTTTTACCCTTAGGCAATTTCACCAAGTCATAAGTGTGATTATCATGCAAAGATTTCATTTCATCTTGCATTGCATCCACTCACTTTTGTTTTTCTTCACTCTCCAAAGCCTCTTCAAAACAATCAGGTTCTCCGCCGTCAATCAAGGTTATGTACTCATCACAAGAATACCTTGTAGAAGGTTATTTTTGTCTATTAGACCTTCTGAGTTGGACTTGAGGTAGTTTAGGTATATCACCAAGATCATCATCATGTTCCTCTTGAGCATCATCAATTGGAACCTCTACTCCACTTCTAACCTGTTGATCATCAACATCACCATGTTGCTCATCATCTTGAGCTTTCGTTTCAACATTCTCCAGATTGTGAGCGGGCAACCTTATCGGATTACCATCAGTGAGATTACTATCTTTCTCGGGTGTGGTCTTATCCACCTTATCAATGTCTTCAATGGTATGGTGTTCCATGAATTGTACGTCACGACTTCTAACAAGCTTCTTCTCAACAGGATCATAAAACCTGTAGCCAAATTCATCCTCACCATAGCTAATAAAGATACATTGCCTTATCTTTTTATCTAACTTGGATCTTTCATCCTTAAGAACATGAACAAATTCCCCTGCAACCAAAGACACGCAAATGATCATAGCTAACATTTTTAGCAAACCAAATTTTGTTCGGCACCTCAGTATTCAAAGCAACTACAGGACTTAGATTAATAACATGCACAGCTGCAAGCAATGCCTCTCCCCAAAAGTGCTTAGGAAACTTTGCTTCCGAAAGCATACATGTAACCCTTTCAACCAAGGTCCTGTTCATCCTCTCCGCTAGACCATTCAACTGAGGAGTTTTAGGAGGAGTCTTCTCGTGTCTAATACCATGTTGCCTGTAATAAACATCAAAGGGTCCACGGTATTCACCACCATTATCACTACGGATGCATTTCAGCTTCTTGCCTGATTGCCTCTCAACCATAGCATGAAATTTCTTGAACTTTTCAAGTACTTGATCTTTCCACTGAAGAGCATAGACCCATAGCTTCCTAGAACAATCATCAATAAAAGTAACAAAGTAAAGTGCACCACTAAATGACTTTACCTTTAATGGGCCACAAACATTAGAATGACTTTACCTTTCAAGAAATTATGACTTCCTTGAGGGAGGATGCTTCTTAAAAGATACTTTGATTTGTTTACCAGCCATGCAATGAGAACATTTCTCCAATTCTGCATTCCTCAATCCCATAAGCACATCCTTTTTAGCTAAGCAGTTAAGCCCTTTCTCACTTATATGACCAAGCCTCTAGTGCCACAAAGATGGCTCCATATACATAGCATTCACACTGTCTTTAGCAACCAAAGCTTTAGTCCAATACAATTTAGATTATTTCTCCCCTCTAGCCATAACCAAGTTACCTTCAGTGAGATTCCATTTACTAGAACCAAAGTGATTGTCATAACCACAATCATCAAGCAAATGCACAGATATCAGATTAAAGCGAACATCTGGAACATGTTTGACTCCTCTGAGTAATAACTGCACTCTCATGTTGGTTTACAAACAAACATCACGAACACCAATAACCTTTGAAACACCATCATTACCCATCTTTGACACTCCAAAATCACTAGAAGTGTAAGATGTAAAGAACTCCTTCCTAGGTGTAACATGCAATGTAGCACCACTATCAATAATCCACATGCTCTCATCAGATACAAGATTGACTAACTCAAAATCACGAAGAAGAACAAGATCACCACCTTTAGTAGTAGTAGTGACACGATCATCATCATCATCATCATGGTTATTCTCTCTCTGCTTGCCCTTCTTGTCTGTGTTCTCGTTTTTCCACTTAAAATAGTATTTCTGAATGTACCCAGTTTTATGACAAAAATGTCACTCTATATTCTTGTATCTTGACTTGGACTTGCTCCTACTCTTCTCTCAACCACTTTTATGTTCCTTTTTCTGACTTCTCCCCCTAGCTTTTGTGACAAGCATCTCAGACTGAGATGAAGAACCATGTGTCTTCCTTCTCATCTCTTCATTAAGAGCACCACTTTTTGTCATCTGAAAAGAAACAACGCCATCTGAGGCAGAGTTCGTAATTGAAACCCGAAATACCTCCCAAGACTCTGGTAGAGTATTAAGCAGCCATAATCCCATAACTTCATCATAAAATTTTATGCCCATTCCTGACAATTGATCTAGGAGCCTTTGAAATTCATTTAAATGATCTGAAATTGAAGAATTCTCCCTATACCTTAAATTCATCAAGCAATTTCACAAATACAGTTTATTATTGTCAGACTTCGAAACATACAGAGACTCAATTTTCTCCCACAAGGTTCTGGTATGTGTCTCATTAGCAATGTAATTATAAACAATTAAACAATTTTTTTCTTTCTTTTTTCAATTTTAATTCTTAGTTAAATTAAACAATTAACTTTTTCTGTAACTTTTCATTTTTCTTTTTTCAAAAGCTTTATTTCACTTATGTTTATATTATTATTATTATTATTATTATTATTATTATTATTATTATACTTTTTAATTTTAAAAATTATTTTATTTATTCGAACAAAATCGAATGTCGACACACTATCAAAATATCAAAAGAAAAATTACTAGTCTTATATTTTAAACTTTGGGAATGAACATATCATAAAGGATACAACTTTTAAATCATAAAACAGTAAGTATTTTGTCAAGTAAAACGATTCCTATTAATTTCGTCATAAATAATATTTTTAAATTCATAAATCTAATAGAAAAATATGTTTATTATTAATCATTTTAAATTCAACTATTTTTCACAAGAATGTTTACATTAAACTTTTCAACAAACTTGTATTTCGATTTAAGTGTTTCTCATTACGTTACAACAATTGTAACAATTTTAGTATGATAAGATATTTTATAAATATTATTAGAGAAAACACTTAAAATATTTCCATGACATCAAATATTTTTAATCAGAAACATAGCTCTATCACACAAAAAATAACCATATTTCAATGAGCCAAAATTTTTTGTTATTATTAACAGAAAAATAAATTTTACTCAAAATTTTTTCAGGCATACTTGAGAATGACTTAATCATATCCATGATAAACATTATTACATAACATTATCTCTAAATTTTCCAATAAAAATAATAATGAAGAGTAAAGTAAAAGAAAAATAATTTTCTCCCTAAGAATGTTAGGAGAATAATAAAAAATTAAATAATCATAATAATTATATAAGAACAAGACAAAGATATGGATAAAAGAATATTAATCAGACTCAACCATTCTTATAACAAAGATAATTGTACAAGATAAAAGTAAATGAAAAAGGATTAGAAATAGCTTGGGCTGAGGTATGCAGTATGTTATCCTTAGAGAGAAAATGATCCTACTGCACATAGAAAAATAAAATTATATGCATTTCTTTTCCAAGATACAACAACTTGTTAGATCGATCGAGTGCAGCAAATGATTTGAACCTTATGAACACCAATGCTTTAAAAGACAATATAGAGTAGAAATCTGGAAAATTTGTATGAATTAATGTGTTTGTTGTGTATTTTTCCCATGCAAACAAGTGGGATTTATAGATAGAAGAGAGAGACTTCAAATCAATTGTAATAAATATGATTTAAAACGTCATAAATATAATAAAGTTAAAATATAGTTTATCTACAAATAGAATTTATCTCTAAAATTAATATTGCATAAAAACATTAGTAATAATATAATTTTATCTTAATTATTTATTTTTAAATTATATTAAATATTTTTCAAACATGATATTGACATTTGACATGTGGTACTCCTATTATCATATGATACAATGTTAAGTTGACGTGTATATATATAAATTAAGAAAAAAATACAAATAAAAATTAAAGAACTACTCCTTGGCATACCTCTTCACTGTATATTAACTATGATATTATAAAAAGTATTAAATTGACTAAAGTTGATGAAAATTAAAACTTCATTGAAAAAAAAAATATTTAAAAATACATTAAACAACTCAACATAAATATGGATTAAATTATTATTTGAGAAAAAAAAAGGAAAAGCCAAAAGTGTAACGTGAAATGTTGTAACCTTCACGCATTAAAAAAGTTAAACGAACACACACAATAATATATATATATATATATATATATATATATATATATATATATTCGTTAAAATATTAGTTAGTTTTCATACATGATTATACAATAAAAAATCATACTTTTATTATATTTCTGATCTATAAAAAACAACTAAAAAAAATCTACGTTTGCACTAAAATTACATTTAAAATAAATGTTCAAATGTAGTTATTTTATTTAGAATATATGGCAAATGAAAAGTATTGCGTTAAAAGGTTAATGGTATAAATATATGTTTTATTATTTATTATATAATTATCTATAATATTTGATTAATATTTTAAAGAATTAAAATTTATATTATATATAAAAAAATTACATGTTAAAAATTTAATTAAAATGTAAATAAATTTTATCAAAGTTAATAATTCTAATAAAATAAAATAAGACTCTTTTTAAATAAAAAAATAATGTTTTTGCGTGAAGTGTTTATTTAAGATTTTCATTATGGTTTTTTTTATAAAAGATCAATTTAAATATGAAAGAAATAATTTTTACTGAAAAAATATTCACAATTTTTCTCAAGTAATTGCATTTATTACGTAATTAATGTAAATAGTCAATTTAAAATAAAGACAAAGACTATGATTAGGATGAAGAGTATGTCATTTCAGTTACTCTTGAATCCTACCCTATACTACTCTATATATAGATAAATTATCAAGTCATTCTTATATGATAGAGTTGCGAAAAGGATGACCACTACATTATTCTTTTTTTTGTGCTTGTGTTCAGTGATTAGCCACAATGTTGATGGTATTCAAGATACCTTGAAGGAAGATTTGGAGTATGAGACAAAACCAAACCTCATTAATAAGACTCCAATCAAGACTATTTATGTATTTCATAATCTTCTTGAATTTCTTCATGTATTTTTTTTCTAACTTTATATTACATTATATGTCTTACTAATTTTATTTTTTTTTTATTTTGGATCTTATAGACAAAATTTGGAGATATTATTGATTGCGTTGACATTTACAAACAGCCAGCCTTGGATCATCCTTTACTAAAAAATCACAAATTGCAAGTAAATAATAAAAATATCTTTAATTATATAGAAAAAAGTTCAACTTTCAATTTTGTAATGTTTTAGGTTTAACTTTTAATTTTTTTTATTATATCTTTTTTCTAAACTTTACCTTTTGTTCCTTTATTTATAGATAAAACCCAACTTTGAAAATTTAATTGAAAAAACATTTGTGAATAATTCACAAATTGGATCCATGTTTGGGCTTGATGGGGAAGAATGTCCACCAGGAACAGTTCCTATACATAGAGTGAGATCTGTTCTCTCTGAAGAAAAAGTATTAAAGAATCATATACTGAGTAAAAACTTACCTGGTCTTCAGGTAAGATATCTTATACAATCTCGATTGTTTATTCCTATAAATTTTATTTTAAGTTTATTAGTTATTTGAATGTATTCAATTTTGGCAGCATGCAGAAACATATATTACAAGAAAGTATGGTCCTTTTTATAAAGTTAGTGGAACAACTAGCATTTATAATCCAAAAGTTGAAAAAGGTCAAGTCTCTATGGTTCATATATGGGTTGAAAATGGACATGTAAAGTCTTCCAACAGAATAATTGCTGGATGGCATGTGAGTTACATTGATTGTATTTATGATTTGTTTTTACAAAATTTATTTCATTTAATTTGTCTCTTAAATGTAAAAAAAAAATAGATATTTTTAATTATGTTCATATTAAAGATTATTAGTCTCTAGAGTGTTTAAAATATTTTTTAATTTTTCTTAATATCTATTTTATTTGAAATAATAATTTTATTTTTATTAAATTTATGAGTTATAGATGTAAAGAAAATTAAATTAAATAAAAATAATATAATAATTTTATTATAGTGAAGAATAAATAGCATAATTATTGCTTTTTATGAAAATAATTTTAAGAATTTGATAAAACTGAACGTAACAAAATTTCTAATTGATTTCGAATTTTGATATCAGATCATTCCAAAATTATACGGTGATGCAAGAACCCATTTTTATACAGGATGGACGGTAAGAAAACATATCATGATATTTTATTTAGTCCTAATTTAATTTATAGAACTAAAACATGAAAGAGAACATACTTTAATAAATCTTATGTATAGGTGATGTTTATTCTCTCTTCACTTTTTTCTATAAGACAAATGGATGTTTGTGCTTTTGCATATAAAGACTTGATAGAATATTATAATTAAGCTTTCTACATAAAAATTAATTTTATTTATTCGTAGTTACATATCATTATTTATTGTTTTTAAGCTACACATGTTTCATTTCTTAAATTTAAGTCAATGTTAAAAAATTACAGTCAGATGATTTCCAGAAGACAGGATGCTACAATACCAAATGTCGAGGTTTTGTTCAAGTTGACACTAAGAATTTTCCTGGAAAATATTTCGCTGACATATCTAAGATTGGTGGACCAACTTATGAGACTTACATGGCTATTACTCAGGTAAATAATAATGCAATTAAATTTTCACTTTAATTAAAATTGAATTACTCTTAAATGCATTATTAATATCCATTTTTGTTTTTTAAATACATTTATAAGTAAATATAATTAAAGAGTTGAAATATTTTATGATATGCTATTGAAAAAAGTTAAGGTGTGTTTTCAGGATAATCAGACAAAAAATTGGTGGATAAGTCTAGGAAATGTAAACATTGGATATTATCCAGCAGCATTATTCTCAAACTTAGGGTCAGCATCCATAGTAGGGTGGGGTGGGAGAACGAGAGCTAATACTGGTGGTATTAGTCCTCCAATGGGATCTGGGCATTTTCCTGATGGAAACAAGGCCCGTGAATGTTATTTTAGTTCTCCCAAGGTTCAAGATGCATCAAGAAAAGATTATACACCAGCCTCTAAGAAGACTAAAATCCGAACTGACAACACTTCTTGTTATAGTATTTATTACTATAATAAACCTTTGGGAGTGATTTTTGATGAAGGTATTATCCACTTTGGAGGACCTGGAGGCATGTGTGGAATTTAATTTTCTTTATAATTAAACTTTATATGGGATTTATGAGTTTAATAATAATCATCTTTGTTTAATATAATTTATTTATTTTTATCATTCTTTCTATTACCTTGATAATTTTCAAAATGCTATCCATTTTCCAAATAAAGTTGGATGACCTTTTTTTCCATTAAATATAATTAGCATGAAATTGTTTAACTTTGCATTGAATAAATTGAATTAGTTACTTGGAGTCTCCTAATATTTAGAAAGTTATTACATTAATTAAATGTTATATTTTTTCCTGTAACACTTATAAATTTAAACGGACATATAAAATAAATTAAGAAGTACTTAAATAAAATTTTATATAAAAAAATAATTATATATAATAAGGCAGTAAACAAATTATAAAATTTAAGTAAAAAAAAATTATGAATTCGTATAACGCTTATAAATTTAAACCTACCAATGGAAATAAAATAAGAAGTATAGAAAATGACATTTTATTTGAAAACTTAATTCTATAGGAGAAGGTAGTTTATATATCTATTTTATAACAACTAGATCATTAAATTAAATTTATATGAACTGATAAATATAATGAAAAACTATGTATAGAATTAATCTTTCTTGCATAGAAAATACATATAAGGTATTGTATTTATAATATTAGAAATATGGGCTAAGTCCAAAATGAAAATAAGGAATAATAACAAACTAACTAAAGATAAAAGATAAAAGATAAAGATAAGATATATATCTAAGATATATCATAATCTAATATATTAACACTCATCTTAAACTGGTGCATACAAATCATATGTATCAAACTTGTTACAAATATAATCAATTCTTAATCCCCGTAAAGACATAGTGAAAAGATATGCTTCTACACTCAAGTGACCATAAAAAACTGAGTCATACCAAAGTTTTGAACAACGTTACAAAATTTTCCAAACTAGACCCTACGAGACTATTTTATACCATATAAGAATTTGTGAAGACGACATACCAACCTAGAAGACTCCTACAAAGCAACAAATCTAGGAGGTTCATCCATATAAATCTCTTCTTACAAATCGTCGTTGAGGAACACATTTTTGACATCCAGTTGATAAAGAGATCATTGTTAAATAGCCATCATGGCTATAAATAAACTAACAGAAGCCATATTTGCCACTGTAGAAAAAGTACCACCACTGCACATTGAGATAAGTAGGATATATGGACGAGTCAGACGCATTGGTGTTAGAAGCGAGGTCAGAGGAGTCAGCAGCGAAAGAAGCCATGGACTCCCTTGTTTAGAAAATTCATTTAGGGTTTTTTATTTAGAATATAAGAAATATGTGTTAAGCCCAAAATACAAATAAGGAATAATAACAAAGTAACGAAAGATAAAAGATAAAGACAAAGATAAGATATTTATCTAAAATATATCATAATCTAATATATCTAACATCCTATGATATCTGAATTTACATAATCAAATCATTATTACTAAATATAGAATATTTTTCTTACTTAATAAATTATATATTTAATATAACATACAAAATTTCTCTTACTTAGTAAACAATATAATTAATATTATTAGAACTGTCAATCTGTCCCATGCTCAGATTCTCCAAATTTCTGCTTACGAGTCAACCCATTCCCATATTCGAGACGAGTCATCTCAAATATATAATTTATTAAATAAGAAAAATATTTATATTAATTTAATTTGTCTTAAATCTCAATAAAAAAGTTTTAGGTAGTTTCAATTGTTTTTTTAAAGATTTTTTATGGAGTATTTAAAATATTTCTTTCTATTTTTGTTTTATACCCATAGTTTGATTTTAATTGTAAACAAAATGACATACTTATTACTTTTGTTTTCTCGTTTTTAACTCACACAGATCTACTCACTTGTTGCCTTTCCAAATGTTTTCAACTTGTTGACCAACTTACTTCTTTCCTTCTTCTTCAAGAGTGAGTTGAAGGAGATTTGATAGAACAAACAAGTATACTTTCAAGTTAAAGACAAAAGGATAAAAATAATCTTCACATCAATTTGTTGAGATGAAAATCAAACATATGTAGTTAAAAGAAAATAAAAAACATTTTAAATACACAAAAGAGTAAAATTTTCTAATAAAAACTTAATTGAAAATACTAAAATTTATGGAATATTGAAAATTTAATTATACTTATTTTTTTGTCATTACATATTCTCCTCCTTTTTGGATTCACTCTAAGGGTGTGTTTGGAATGGAGGATGCATTTGAGGGAGTGAAATGAGTGGATTTAAGGAGAAACAGATGGTTGGTGAGGGATGAAGTTTGTGAATGATTTGATGGATTAACAAATAATTTAATTTTTAATAAAATATATTATTAAAATTAAATTCTATTAATATATTTTAAGTATTTAGTATATTAAAATAAAGAATAAATATTTTATTTTATTTTATTAAATTTTAATTAATTAAATTTTTTTATTTAATTAATTGACATGGTTTTTAGATATAAATTATTATAAAAAAACAACTTTCTCTCCTTTTCTTTGCATGAATGAGTAGAAAGATGGAAGTTGAATTTTTTCTCATTTTTTACAATTTGATATATTGATTTTTGCATTATCAGCTCAAATTAGTGTTTGGTAACTTTTTGTCGTGCGAAACAAATGGACCTTTAGACTATGTTCTTTTGGGTGGATTTACTATTGAAGAGGAATAGGAAGAGAGGATTAGAGGATGAATATGTTGTTCCTTTTGGGATGAGGGAAGGGGACAAGGAGTGAGGATTAACGGGATTAGTAGTAAATGGCATCTCAGTAGTGTTGGTGAGATTAGAGGGTAAAGGAAGCATAATTACTAAATTATTCTCTTCATATTTAGTTTTTTCTGTACTACCCTCGTAATAATTTCACGTGTTCACACTATCTCGAACCCGTTTTCAGGTGAGTTTTTAGTTGTACGTCTTTCATGGTGTGGATTTGTGGAAATCATAAAACAATAGGGGTGGCAAACGGGCCAACCCGGCCCGTTTTGGCCCGGCCCGTATGTGACCCGTCAAAAAACGGGCCGGGACGGGTTGACCCGTCAAACAAAAACGGGCCAATATTCACAACCCGTCCCGTATATGACGGGCTAACGGGCCGGGCCGGGCTGGCCCGTCTAGTTTTTTTTTTTAATTTTTTTAATTAGTTTTCAAATTTTTTAATTTGTTTTATTTTTTAAATTTGTTTATATATACATATAAATTATTATTAAAGTCATATTTAATCAAATAAAATATTATTTTAACTTTTAATTGATTAG
>Ga0209589_1004498_pt1 | contig 24043 bp, 11 predicted proteins | sample CowpeawhiteBW_FD_187525 | JGI IMG/M metagenome (GOLD analysis project Ga0209589, IMG submission 187525) | Root nodule microbial communities of legume samples collected from California USA - Cow pea white BW (SPAdes) (version 2) | ecosystem: Host-associated > Plants > Roots > Nodule | place: USA...
TGTATGTTAGTTAGTTTATGATTCTTTTTAGGATGTTTCTTCCAAATTAAGTTTATCCCAAATTAATATAAACCCTAATTATGATTTTAGGGATTCTTTTATGAAATTGGTATGAACCCTAATTATAATTTTTCCTAAATTATTATAACCTTTGATTATGAAATTTAGGGATTTTGTGTTTTTCGCTACTTATGGTAATTTTTTTTTAAGTTTTGAATTTATACAATATTGCTTATTTAATTAAAGTAATATGAGTTTTGTTATGTTTTGCATTGTGATAATTGTGATTTGTGAATATAAATTTTATTTTTTTCTAAATAGGTGAGAGGTGATAAATTTATATTAGAAAGATTATGATAAAAAGTAAAAAAATTGATTCCTTTTTTTCAAAGAGGAAGATTTGTGATGAAGATGAAAAAGAAATGCATTTACGTTAACTAAACTTGAGAAATTTAATAAGAACCAAGAATTCTCTAAAGTTCTCAGAGTTACATATAATGAATTTAAAAATTCATTAGAACGTGATATGGGAAAAACGACATCAAATTTAACAATACCACCAAATCAAATTGATGAGATACGAATGACTGATCTAAAATGGTATTCATGAATTGATATCATGATATAATAGCATGATATAATAGCGAATGATAGTAATATTTTTTTGAATTTTACTATTATGCGTGTTTGTTTTAAGGAGAAGAAATGAAGAGAAAAAAATGAATAGTTTTTTTTTCTAAAGAAAAATTATATATAACAAATCTAATTTGACCCCCTTACAATTTTAGTCCAAGTTCCGCCACTGTAAACAAGTCTAGCTAACTATGATGAAAAAAAATCAAAACAATCATATATGACATAACATCATATTATCATATTATTTATAGTAATTTTATTTTCTAATCCTAAAGAAACCAATTTATTCATGTAATAATTTTCCTCTCTAAAAATATGAAAACACACTTAAACTCTATTTGTTTCATATCTCCATGCATTTATTCTATCCCCTTTAATAGACCAAGTAGAAAAAAGAAAAAGTTTTACACAATCATACATAATCACTTTTCAATCAAACACGTATAAGTCAATCTCCAAAGAATGCTCAATAAAAAAGTAGCTTTCATGATTTTAACATATAAAGAATTTTGCACTTAAAAAATAATAATAGAGAAACTACCAATATTTATACATTTATGCTTTAAAAACCTTGAGTGCCTCAATTTTGCCAAAAGTATACAACTATAAGTGAATTCATAGACTAATCTAACAATATACTTTATTTTCCACTTGATTTATCACATTTAGAAATCTCTTAACTTTTTGAAGAATAAATTTTAGACCAATTAATCATGACTAAATCTTATTTATAAACCAGATTTATAAATCTTTCCTATTATTATGTTAGATAATTTATAAACATAAAAACAATAAGAAAAAGAAAACTAGATATATCATTATAAGAAGAACGAGATTTAGAATAAAAAGGAATAGAAACTCCAAAATCATACAAAGGTAAAGTTGTCAAAATGGGTTGAAACTCGCGAGCCAACCTGGCTCACCACGAGTTCGGGCCGGGTTGGATTGAAATTTTTTTACAAATTTCAATACGGGTTGATTTTTGACCCGGCTCATCCGGGTTGGACCCGTGATAAGCCAAGTTGGCTCACCAACCCACAGATAAAAGGGTCACACAAGTGTTTTTATTTATTTTTATTAAGTTGGGCTTTACATTTGGGTCATCTTAAGTTATTTTTTTATCCAACACATAAATAATTTGTATTTTTTTTATTTTTGTTTGTATTTGGATTGTATTAAAGTTTATTTAGATTTTAATTAGAATTACAATTTAGTTTTGACTAAAAAAATAAATAAAACTAATATTTTTTTTAATTAAATGAACTCGTGAGTCAACCCGTTTAATCTGTCAACCCGTGATGGACCGGGTCGGATTCGAACTTTTTTGACTCACTAAAAAGTGAACTGAGTTGAATTGACTCACTAAATCATCAACCTGTAAGGTCGAGCCGGGTCAGACCAAATTATCCATTTTGACATCTCTATAAAAAGGAAATGAATATGTTAAAAAAAAAGACTCGAAATTTCTAAAATGAGATTTTTAATGTCTAATTAATTCAAAGACTTGATATTCTTAAATTTTATGCAGCTTTCCTTCATAAAAAAAATAAAATAAAAGATAAGACTAAACATTAAATGTGTGCATTATTCTGAACGGCTCTGATAGCACATTCGATGTGGACCAAAAAAAGATAAAGAAAATAGTGTTTAGTCTAAATTTGAATTTGCTTCTCTCTCTCTCCCTGTCAGGCAAAGATTATTAAAAGATATCTTTAATTTGTTATTATTAAATGCGAGAGTAACCACTTAGTTTGGGTCGATCATGAATATGACAATGAAACATGACACCAAACTCTCTTTGTAGATCAATAAAAATGGTGGCCACCATATCTCACTCTTCTCGCACACTCCATTCACCATTCTGCCCCAATTTTCTCACAAACTATTAATAGATTCCATGTACCGTACGACAACTTTAATATCAAAACCATATGTTCACCAAAAATATAAACTAAAGATGAAAAATATAAACTTCTCATCTTTGTCCACACTTTTTTCTATTTTTTATTTTGTCTTCTTGAATAAATATGGAGGAATTTTTCTGCACTTTCTTGATTTAAAGAGCCCTCAAATATCTAATTAAGTGTGCGTCTGTTTTTCCTATTATTTTTGTTCTTTCAGTGTTATTAATAATGAAAAAGGAGATAAATTGTTATTATCTTTCACTACTAAATAAACTCATATTTTTTGTCAATTTTATTTTGAATTTTTTTTAAGAAATACTTACAAATTTTGTTGACAAAAAAAAATTACAAGAAATTGTTACCAATTTTCTTGCAAAATATTTTGTATAAATACTTTTTGTAACAAATTTTATAAAAAATAGTTATAAATTTTATAATTTTGTAGGAAATGATTATCTACAAAAGAACTACCTCCAATTAAAATTTTTAAAAATAATGACAGAAAAAATAAATTCTTGTAAACTTTTTTAACAAATTTTAAAAAAATATCTCATGTAATATGAGAATTTCTAGTAATGTTTGCATATTTTTCTAAAAGAGTGATACGTTAATATTAATAATGGGTCGACCTATAAACTTTTAAAAGTTATATATTACCCAATATTTTCTTTTATTGCATGTAGAATTTTCAGTTTATATTTAGGTATCATGCCTTCCGTTTTGATTTTATTTTTGTACTTCAAATTTCTTATCCTTTATCTTTATTTAATAACTACCAAGATGTATATATGTCGTTACACAACATAGAAGTTGTATATGTTTATAGTTTTTACAATTTAGATATCTGGTTATCAATGTCTTCGTGGCATATTTAATCTTTTTCCACCCAATTATACAATAATGTTTAAAAGTTTAACTTTTACCAGCTTAAATAATTATTTTGTTTTAATAATATATGATTTTATTTCCTTTGGTTCTCTTTATTTTTTAAATTATTTTCATTTCAGTCCACGAATCACAGTATAAAAAATAATAATAATAATAATAATAATAGAAAATGAAAAAGGTTTAAAAATATAGAAAACCAAAACACTCCACTAAAAGGTTATGCTCACTTTTTTTTTTTCACTCTTGTTATTCATGAAATTGATTCTTTTTTCTTTCTATTTTTCTTCCCTTGTTTTTGTTTCTTTCCTCACATTCCTTTATCTGGTAAAAGAGAGCAAGAAGATGATACAGACAGGGAAAACTCAAGAAGCAAAAGAGAAGGAAAATACACCAACGTAAAAGCATCTAACAACAAACTCTCCGAGATTTTCTTCACAAAGTTTCGTCATATATATTTTTGCTTCATGTTGAAAACTTTCCAGAATACATTGAATTAAAAAAAAAAAAAGTTTCCAGAACACGAAGAAGAAGATACTAACAATAACAATAACAGTGATGATCATGACGTGCTCTTCAAACGCAGGAACCACTTTGGGGAATACATCCTGAACACTCTGTAGGCTGAGATGGTGGATATCAGAGCCATCAAGATGGACGCTACATAGCCACAGAGGAACGCTCCTCCTATTTGGATGCAGAATCTCGTGAATCTGTCACAAACCTTTACCCACTGAAACGCTTCTGACCCTTTCACTGCTATCATCGATGCTCCAACTGATGCAGTGTTTGTTCCAAATGTAATGTACGCAGCAATCTGTTCACAAATTTTAACACAAACTCATATTTCTAACAATTTCTCCAATCACCACACATTCAATTTCGCAGATTTAATCTTTTTTTTACCTGATCCAAGAATAAAGAAATCCAAGCCACGTACATATCCGACCCTTTCAAGTTTCCTCTGGAGCAAGTTGAGTGTTTGCATAATTGAAGCAGATTATAACCTGCAGCCGCAGATGTAGCATACACCAAGATCCTATACAAACACAAAATTCCTGGGTCTGGTTCAGAGAATATTGAGAGAAAAGACATAAAGAAGAGGAAGAGAAGGGTCTTACTTGAGAGCATTCAAGTCATTGTAGGTAGCTTTTTTCTGAATACCCAAGAATACAACCTTGGTTTGAGTATCAAAAGCAACCAAGCATGTAGTTAATACCAAAAACAGTATTGCTGATAACCTTAGACACACTTCTCCTCTCGCGATTCGCAACTTCATTTTTTTTTGGATGAGATGAATCGATTCTGTCCTGTGCTCTTAACTTTTTCTCCACTCTGAGCTTATTTATGGAATTGTAGTTTACATGTTGACCTCACAATTCTGGCTCAGAAGTATACACGAGTGTGGTGTGTATCGACCCCATCAACGATTACCTAACTTTTATTATTACCCATCTTATCACAACTAGATTAGTAGGTGGATTGCTATCTTTTTGTGTACTTATTGTGACCCAAATAAGTGGTTTTTAAAACCACTCATACACACTCACATTGCAGTTGTATGGTTTTAAGGTATTCTTTCTGGCTGCCCATGGAAAAATTAAAGTGATGGAGACTCAAGAGTCTGAGGTTTTCTTACTACCAAGAAGGTTAATTTTAACCATTTTTTTCTTCCTTTGGAGAAAATTAGTTACTCGAAAGAGATGTTTAATTTGTCATAAACTAGTTTTGAACATGAAGAAGATTAGTTATATAAGTGAGGAAACTATACAAAATTGGTATTTATTTGGTAAGACAGAGACAATGATAATATGATTTTTATTTTTTTATTTTTTTTATAATTTAGTGTGAATTATTAATTAATATATTATTTTTTTATATGAGAAAATAATAATTTATACAAAATATGAGTAAATGTATAATTTTCCTTTTTACTTGTTAGCGCATAATGATCCAACCAATTTTCACCGAGTCATAAATATAGAACTTTTGTTGTCTCATTAAAATCTCTGATACGCTTAATGTGGTGCATGGACGTGGTGAATTTATGGAAAACGGAAATGAAAGTGGCCTAAGGTTGCCACTTGGTGAATTAATATGAAACAGACGCGGGACACGTGTAACTAATTTAAGTGGCTATAACTGCAGTGAATCCTTCTCACAACTACACCTAAGCTCCCTGTTTTTCCTATATTTCTTTTTTTTTCTCTCAAAACTTGCTTTTGATTTTGATTAATATTTTTCTTACACATATATTAAACGTTAAAAAATAAATAAATTATAATATTGTGAAGAAGTTGTAGGATAAATAATAACAAATCTTTCAAGTGAATCAACAAGTGCGATTCACTTGTTAATTCAAAAGTTCGATTCATGAAAAAGTGCAGTCAAATGTCAATATCTCTGCTAATAGGTGGTGCGTAAATGCTTTTTTTTTTAACCAATATAGATAAATTTTTATTCGAAATTACTAAAGTGAGTGCTTTCAAGAAGAAGACGTTATTCAATGAGTTTTTTAATATTACAACAACTTCAATTTAATTCTGTTTTTTTTCAAAGGTTGTGCTTAAGTGTAATTTACTTTTCTAGGTTTCTTACGTGTTACAGAAAAACTACCCGAAAATCTAGAACACTCACTCTGTGTTTCTATGCAAGATATTATTTACGTTTATCGAATAATATTTAATATCAATTTGATCATATATTTAACCAAAATATAAGTTAAAAGATTATTCTAAATTGATATCTCAAAGACAACTAGTTATATCTTAACAAAATTAAACATCTAAACATTTTTTTAAAGATAAAATATTATAATTAAAATTATAAATCATAAAAAATAATTAGTCATATAATAATTTTAATTTATACATTTTATTTTATTTTTCCAAATACCAATTACAATTTTATAATTAATATATAAGAAAAATAAATGACGTTTAAGTAACAACTTAAAAAATAAAAAACTCAAGGTGTCATTTCTTAAGTTGGACTTCATTGTTAAAAAAACAGAGTCATGATGACTGACGTCTTTACAATATATCTTAATGAAGATTTAGTCAAAATCATAATATTAAAAAAAATACTTATTTTGATAATTTTGAATAAATTCGGCAAAAATCAATGTAAGAGAGGCCAGAATTGTTTGAGTGGTCGTCATAATGTAGATTCGATCTCATTTTTTTTCACTAGTGCTTGTCAACGTCTTTTCATTTTAAAGTTGATTATAATGATTTTTTTTAATTGTTATAGTTATTATAACTTTTTTACATAGATCAATATTATTATTATTTTTCAGCTGATATTAGATAGACTTTTTTATTATAATTATTATTAACATATCTTTGACCTAATAGCAAACACAATTTTTGTTTTAATTAATTTCAGTTAATTTTTTTTACTAATATAATTTTTAATTATTTTTTAACCAACTTTAATTGAGAGGTACGTTAATAGGATTTTTAATAAGATAAATTTTTAATTAATGCCATCAAGAAGTTTTTAATTGAAAATAACAAAACTATTTTTAATTTATGTAAATAAGAATTTTTAGTTAATATTAATTATGATTGTTTTTTAATTAATATTATTTATCCATCAATCTTAATTAGAATTATTTATGAATTGATGTTTATCTAACTTTTCTCAATTAATGTCGAGAAAAGTATTTTATGATAAATGTCAACCAAAACTTTTTAAATTGGAGTCTATAAGGATTATTTGTCATGTTTGTGATAATGGTCGGACTCACAATACTTATATTCTTTTTATAGTATTTTATGCATTTGGTATCTTTTATATTTAGTAATGATTAAAATATGTTGTTTAAATAAAAAATAAAATTTAAAAAAATCAATTTTTGTATAAAAAATAAAATATTTTAAAATTTAAAAGCCATTCAGATTTAATGTATTTAAATTTTAAAAAAATTGTAAAAAATTCATCCAAACCCCAATTTGTGATTACGACATCACAATTATGAATCATCTTAAATAATGCAACACTTCTGTCCATTTTTTTTTTTTGAAAATGAACTTTCATAAAATATTTTTAAGAAATTAAATATCTTTTTTAGTCTTTAAATTTGAATAAAAAATTAAAATTCATTTTTATCATAAATTTTAATATATTTTTATCTCAAACTTTAAAATAAATAAATATAATTTTATTAAGCTAATGATTTTAATTTGTTTAGATTTGTTAAATAGTATTTTAGACTTATATTTAAGTTATAATTTGTAAAAATTATATAAACAACTTAAACGAAACACATTTAACATCTAGAAAAAATAACACAGTTAAATTATGAAAGTTATATTTATTTATTTTTAAATTTTAGGATCAAATTTTATCAAAATTTAAAGACAAATTCTAATTTATTGTTAAAAGTTAATAACTAAAAACGTATTTAATCTATTTAAAAATTTTAAATTTTAACACTTTCAAAGTTATTTTCGTATTCGGTTGAAATTTCAACATCGCTAGATATTTATAAAATATTAAATTTTTAATCCACATTAAACAGTACTTTCTAAAGAAAAGAGACATTTTTAGAAAAAAAGAAAAGATTCATTACAAGAGACATTTTTAGAAAAAAAGAAGAAGATATTAATAAAACTGAAGGTGTGGATAACAATTCTTTTAATTAAATCAATGTAAATTTTAATAAAATACTCAGGCCCAGTACACTTAAGCTCTCCTCGATATAAACTGGCCCATTGAAAGTATGAAATTATCGGAATCATTTATTACGATTTCTTTAAGTTTATTTAATTTTATTAGTCAGTTTTTTTACGTAATAATCGATTCCAGATATTTTATTATAAAATAATTTCTTCCTTAATATAAGCTCTCTTTTTTAATTGCATTTAATATAAGTTAATGGAATGAGTTATCTAAAATAGTATTGTTTAAATAACAACAAATTCTAAACTCGATTCTAAGATACATTCCACTTTATTTTACAATGGGAAAATCATTGGCTTAATGATTTAATTTATTTAAATTCCAAAGTTAACTATATTTATTTATTTAATAGTTCTATGTTAATATAGTTTATTAGGATACAACTAGAATTTATTTATAAAGTAAAATTTAACTTTAAATAAGAAATGAATTTATATAGTTTGAAAAAAAAAAGGAGAGAGGAGTATATTTATAAAAGCATTTTCTTTCTCATCCTGTGTGTTTATTTCACACAAATAATAATTAATGTAGTATAAGCACTTACATGAAAATATAAATGTCATATTATTGTTGAGTTATTTTTCTTTTTATTCTTTAAATTTTATCTTATATGTGATTCTGATCTCTTTCAGTTATTTAACCTTTTCTTATTTAACTCTCATGGATCAATAGTTAAAATTCAGTTTCTTATTTCAAATTCCTTCCGATCGACAAGAATTTAATGAAAGTGTAACATGATATTAACTGATAAGTACTGGTTAAATTTTTAACCTTTACTAGCTATTAGCACTACAATATTTGATACATGAAAAAAACTTTAAAAAACAAAAAAAAAAGAGTTAAATAATTAAATAAAAGAAAAATAAAATCGCAAAATTGTATGTGACATGTAAAAAGACGACGATATTAGTACTGAGTGAGGTCCTTCTCACCAATATAAATAGAAACCATAATAAAATTTATGTTAACACTAAGACTTAAATGATACTTAAACATAATCAACAAATAAACATACTCAACTCATTTGGACTTGTGAAAACTACAGTTGGAAAAAAGAGAAAAAAAAATCAAAACTAACAAAACAGATAAGCCTTCATACGGAAAAACACCTTTCATCCTAAACAAATTCACTCAATTTTAAATATTATAACTATAACTCTATTATTAGAACTAAAGCTGTAAATAAGTAAATTCACTCAATTCTAAGTATTATAACTATAATTGTATTATTAGAACTAAAGTTGCAAAAAAAGAGATTTTTCTTTTCAAGAATAACCAAACAGATCAGCCAAAACATATAAAATATCACCTTTTATCGTAAGCAGTTTTTCTGAATTCTAAATATTATAACTGGAAAACCTAAACATAGTATCATGATCAGAGAATTATGTGTATTTATTCAAAAACTTTTCTTAAAAACTCATAATTTCCAAAAACTTTGCTTTCAATACGAAAAATGTAAACACGCAAAGAAGAAAAAGTGAGAATTATCATAAAAAATGTTTATACTGGTTCGCTTTTATAACTTAGAAAAGTACTTCCAATCCTTTTAATTGAATAATATTCATTAACAACAATACACGTTAAGTAGTTCTTTTAGTAACTTACAACAACACTATCAACTTGAGATCAATTACCTACAGAGTAATCTTAACACAATATTACTAGTCTTAGCTTTTATACTAAGGGAGAATATGAAACTGAAATTGAACATAAAAATATTTCTGGAATTTTTTCCGATATTCACGAAGGTTATCTATATTTTATTTCTTGACGCAACAGATTTTCCTTCTCATATTAGCTTTCTTGAAGTAGTAAAAATGTTTCAAAAGGTAACTTTTAACATATTGTCCCATTTTTAGACACTCTAGGTTTGGTGTGGAAGTAGAATAAGGTTGTTATTTATATAAAAACTGTTGCCAATGTTCAACTATTAAACTACTACAGTTTGTATTATTGTTGGGAAATAAGCACATTTTCTATAATCATATTTATGAAAACAATAATAAATGCGTTATTATACCAATGTCTTTACAATTACAAAACAAACTTTCTCTGATGTATTTCAAAAGTTAGTTATCGATCAATTCCAACATTTATAATTTTATTTGATAAATATAATTTAAAAGTAGTCTTCTACAGAATATTTGGAATCTAATTAACCTCCGAAAGAGAACTCATGTATTTATAAAAAAAAAAAACACAAGTGTTTATAATTATGATTCACTAACACTAAAAGTAAGACGAGTGTTGGTTCAGGTGGTCTAAGTTTTGATCCAGCAGAGAGGTTTGTAATGTAGCCAATCACAGTTTAAAACTCCCAGAAAAAGATGTGTCCATGTTCGGGGCTATAATGTCCCAAAATGCTTTTATTGCTAAAAATAAACACCCACTTTATTTATTTATTCTATTTTAATAAAAATGATTACATAGCACGTCCTCTGAGTTCAAATTAATTGCAGAAAGAATGACACAGACACGATATGTCGTATAGTGGGAAAAACAAAAAAGAATGCACACACATATACAAGAGCAGTGATGAATAGTGATGAATTGTATTCTTCTTATGATGACTTGGTGCGAACTGTGCATTCCAGAGGGAGACCCTGAGGGAATCGTTTTATGTCTGTGCAGTAATTGTAAATCATGTAATTCTTCTGCACCCATTTTAGCATCTTCTGGTTTGTGGCATCAAGCTGTTGAGAAAGCCAAGTTTTATCAGAAGAAACAGAGTTGCATGAAGAAGCCCCATTGGACCAAACGCATCCATTCACTCTCAAGTTCCTGAATGATGCAGTGAATGGTGCTTGGCTCCAATCGGTCTTCACAAGCCCTCCTCTTGTTGCCCAATTATCAGCGTTCCACAGACTTGAATATAACCTCATTGGTTGCTTCTTTGGGTATTCAACACCCGCACCCTCCAAGTTCTTGAACTCCCTAATTGGTCTACCATCAACATAGAATCTGAAAAGTGCAAAAGAATCCATGAATTGAGTTCAATACATAATGTTCAATTTCCATGCAAGGTTTATATTAATTCTAGCATGCATGTTTTAGATTTTACGAACTTACACAACGTGTGCAGGATTCCAGAGAAAGGAATAGGTGTGAAAATCCGCAGTTGGGTCAAACCAGAGATAGAATTGCTGCTCTCTGTTACCCTTGCCTTGTGTGTACACATTAGTATGAACTATGTAGGGATCACCGCTCAGATTTCCCAGGAACTCAAAATCTATCTCATCCCAAGATGACCCTTCTGAACGCAACTGCATCATGCATCAGAAAAGTTAGAATTAGGTACATGAACGCGCATGTTGTGTATTATTTTGGATTATTGAAGCAGATAAATAAGATTGGTTAACGAAACTGACGTAATAAGCGGTGACTGTGCCAGCGGAATTTCCAGGGACAAGTTTGATTTGCATGTCAATCTTCCCATAGAGAAACTGGTTCTTGGACTGAAAGCCAGAGCCAGAGGCAGAGTCAAGGGACAGAGTAAGAAGCTGACCATTGTTCAGAATCTTACCTCTGCCATCTCCCCAAGTGACATCAACATCTTGGTACAGGTTCCCAGCATGGGCAACCATGGAAGGCACAGAGATTAGGAAGGCTAGGGCAAACCCAACCATTGTCATAACATGAGACAAAACAACCATTGTAGAGCTTGTGATTAATGTAATAGTATGTAAGACACAAATGATGAGTAGACAAATTGGTTCCCTCATCCAATTTATACTTGTGGAAGCTTGGGATGTGTTTGAATAATGAAAGTTGGTTGGTGGGATGATGTGGGAACTCAACAGCTGTAGAGCAGTAAGTTTAATGAGCACAATGATCATAGTTTGTAGTGGTCCATTACGTGGTGCTTCTTTTTTTTTTACACATTCGGCGCAGAGGCTATGAGTTTCTAGGTTTGTTCCACCAAACCAAACCTGGGTTCATGTCTTGCGATGGTATTGTTTATTCTAAGGATTTAGTATTATCCAAAGTGCTACAAGTTGAGAATTGTATAATGTAGTTTCTGGTACTTTCCACGTAACCTTTATGGCTTGCCCAGTCAGCGGTGGGAGGGGTTGGTTCATATTTCATTCTCTGACATGCACATAACTTCTAGAAGATGTACCCTTCGGTTTCTATCCATCGAGCAACTTCTCAGATTCTCAACATATTCTTCCCAGAATCTATATGCTACAAAATATATATATTCAGTGGCTTTTTAACTTTAATTCATTTTTATGTTTTAAATGACTCATTTTATTTTTTTTAAAATATATAAAATAATCACTATATCTGCTTCTAAAATATATACATTTACACATTTCTAGGCGTGGTTAAGTTAATGTGATGGAACTCACTCGAAACTTCGCCTTTTCCTATGTACGTTAAGAAAAGTTATGTGAGGTTTAAATTGATAAAACGAAAGGAATTTGATGGTTATTATCAACCTGTTTTTCTTTTTGTCAAACACTACTGAAAAAAAAATGTTTTTCTTTAAAGCGTAAACAACACGGGTTGTGTATACTTTAATGTAATTCGTGTACCGGGAGCACTTTTCTTGATATTGGAGAAGCGGTTTAATCTCATTCTCAAATAAAATTTATGAAAGTGTTATTAAACATTGATTGAATATTAATATTCTTTAAACTTTCATCGAATTATAAATCATTGTAAGAGGGAAAATGGTTACATGGTGTTCAACGTGTTAACATCTTTTTACAACTTAAAATATAGATAAAGGTAATTTACTTAAAATTCATCTAATATTGAAATCAAAATTATTTAGAGCATATCATTATTTTTTGGATTTATCATTCTATCAATTATTAGATTATTTATAAATATTTTTTCTTACACTTAAAATATATATATATATATATATATATATATATATATATAAGTGTATGAGTGGATTTGAAATCTTGTGTTATTTTATAGTATAGAAATAATTACAAGGCTTATTTACTAAACTAATTTTATATAAAATTGGTGTTGACTTTAATCAATTTTAATACTTACACAATTATATTACAAAATTGTTCAAATCAAACATTGTCTTTTAAGGTTGTGTTTAGAACTTAGGAAGTTATTGATTCTAATTGTTTCATATGTTATTGACTTTACTGTGGACCATGTCATGTTTGTCATGTTTCGAATATTGTTTCTTTGTTTCTAATAATGCTTAAGTTAAGGATTTTGATCTTAAAATTTTTCATAGAGTGAAAAATAGGTCTCAATACTTAGATAAATATTATTGTGATGTTGCTTCAACTTCATGCTCTACTTTTTCCACACCTTATCCAATGCATTTATTTGTTTCTTATGATAATTGTTCTCCTGATCATACTGTCTTTTGTCATAATATTTCTGTCAAAGCTGAACCTTTCTCCTTTAAAGAAGCTACTCAATATGATTGCTGGAAACAGGCTATGGATGCTGAGTTACATGCTCTTCACAAAAATCAGACTTGGACTTTAGTTTCTGCTCCTTCTAGCATCAAGCCAATTGGCTGCCACTAGGTTTACAAACTCAAACATAAACCAAATGGCACAATTGATAAGTTTAATGCACGGTTGGTGACTAAGGATTTTACTCAAACTGAGGGACTTGATTATTTTGAAACCTTCTCCCATGTTGTCAAACTTTTACTACTGTATGCAAACTTTTAGCTTTGGCCACTACTAGTGGTTGGTTTATTCATCAGTTAGATGTTGACAATGCTTACCTCCATGAAGATTTACATGAAGAGATCTATATGAAGCCTCCACCTGGTTTTTCTCTTCCCCAGCCAAATCTTGTTTGGTTTGTAAGCTTAACAAGTCTCTATATGATTTAAAACAAGCTAATCGTAATTGGAGTAAGGAATTAACTTCAGAGCTACTTCATCTTGGCTACACACAAAGTTTTGTTGGCCACTTTCTCTTTGTGAAGAAATATGTTTCTGTTATTACTGTTTTATTGGTTTATGTCGATGATATGGTTCTCACTGGTAATAACATAGTTGGAATTAATGTTGTAAAAGTTCATCTTAATTCTACATTTCATATTAAAGATCTCGACCCTCTCAAATATTTGTTTGGCCTTGAAGTTACTCGTTCTCTTGATGAATTAGTTTTGAACCAAAGGAAATATTGTTTGGACCTCATTTTAGAGGCATTAATGCTTGGATGTAAACCTGCACCAATGTCATGTGATCCTTCTATCAAACTTCATGCCAACTAGGGAGCTTTTCTATCAAATCCTTCTTCCTTTCAGTATCTGATTGGACGATTACTTTACTTGACTAATATCAGGCTTAATATTAGTTTTGTTGTCCAACAACTCATCTAGTTTGTTTTTTTTTCGTGTGAACCACATATGCAGGAGACTTTCGGGACCATTCGATACTTAAAACATGCTCTTGCCTATGACCTTTTGTATAAATCAAATACCTCTCTTAAAATTCAGGCGTTTTTTTATTGTGATTCTGATTGGACAACATGTGTCACTACCCGACGCTCTATGTTTCTGGATATTGCGTTTTCTTAGACACCTCTTTGGTTGTTTGGAAATCTAAGAAACAAACCACTGTTTCACGATGTTCTTCTGAGGTTGAGTATCGCGCATTGGCATCCCTAGCATGTGAACTACAATAGACTCAATACCTCCTTCAGGATTTGCATTTTTTTTTACCCACTTTCTACACTGCCTTTTATGACAACACTTTTGCTATTCACATTGCTAAGAATCTCACTTTTCATGAGAGAACCAAGTATATAGAACTTGATTGTCACATTATTCGACAAAAACTTGTTGATAGTCTTATCCATATTTACTAAGTCATTACATCTTTCTACTTTCCGAATTACTACTTTCAAATTGAGACTTTACAATCTTCATGCCCACCTTGACGGGGTGATAAAGATATTATATATCTTGAACTTTTATTAATAAATCAGTGAGCAAACTCTCTTTGAGTTATTTTCACCAAAACACCTTTTATATGTTTTTTTTTTTATGTATTCTTCCTTCTTATAAGTTAAGCATATTAACAAAGTATGTTTAATAATTATAATTTCCACCAGCGTTAATAGTTTCAAATGCAAAAATCTAACCCTTTATTAGGTTTTTCGGTGTGAGTTGGTAGAATACCCATTTCACTGTCCAACATTTAAATGATCTTCACCAGCCATCTGTATCCAGCTCTTCAATGATGTCAAGTACCCCACATTAATTTGGAAATTAGCATTCAACTCTTTCTCTAGAATATTCTCATGACAGAACTGTTCAAAAAATATCTATTGATAATAAACTAAATTAAATAGTATAAAAAAAACTAAATATTTCATAGAATTATTTGAATTAAACTATATAATATAATATAATATATGAAATTAAAAATATATTATTGTTTGATAGTAACTTATATTAGAATAATTTAAATTTAATTAATTTCAGATGTATTTTTTGGCCTAGTTCTTCACATTAGTTGGGTGTTTTGAGATTGCGGTAGCGCTGTTTGAATTCTCTATAGTTGTCAAAATAAAAAATCATGGTCAGTGTTTTGGGAATGGAGTACTGTCAAAATAGATTTGGTAAAAAAGGAATATTAAAATAGATCAAGTTGAGGTAAGATTATAATTTCAATTGAATCAAGTAGTTTTATTTAATTTATTTCACCCGCAATTTAAATTTGATTTAAGCAGGATTGATTTATAAATTTAAGAACCAATTTATTTTCATAAAATAATAATTCTATTTAAAAAATATTAAAATTGAAGTAATATTGTTTAAATACATACCTCCATTAAAATTTATTTATATCAATTTATTATACCTAAAATATAAGTTAAATTTTAAAATGTATATTTATTTTTATTTTAATTTATTTAAATTTTCTTTTAAAATCTTTTAAAGTTAGTTGAAGTGACCTCACCCTTAGACTAAAAAAATGAATTCAACAAACCCTCTATAAAATTGTTAGGTAGGTTGAACCGGAGACTGGGTTTGTTTAACAGCCCTGTTTCTATTCAACAAAAAAAAAATAATAGAATAGAAAACATTTTATTTTTTCTTAAAACAAAATAATCCATAAACCACTAAAAGAGTGGGACCTTTTTTTCATTTATTTTTTCTTTATAATGGAGCGTCAGGTTAAAAATAATGAGGAAAGGTGATATAAATATATGTCATTTTCTATTAGTAAAATTCATCTCTTAATTTTTTTGTGGTTACACGTATCAAAGTTTTCTGTTAAAAAAATTAAAGTAAACAAAATACCAAATTTAGTTTAGTTTCGGCTGCTATTCATTTTTATTTTATTTTTCAGTTTTATGAATTAAGTCACTGCCAACAATAACTTCTCAGATAATACGTTGATTATATAATTGAAATTGGTTTCAGGTGCACAGTCAATTGCAAATTTATTTAGATTATGCAGTTATAATCCACTACTCGTAGCCTTAGAATACAGAATTCATATAAGATTTAGCGTGGGAATGAAAATGTTTGTATTAAGGAAAGAACATACTCTAAAATATTAAACAATAGAAACCATGTACCGTGTATGGCGGTGTCGCCTTATATAGATTTCATGCAGAAACGCGTAAAATGATTAGTGTGGCCATTTGCAACAAACAACTCCTTACTACTTTTTCATTCTTCACCAGCTGTCTACAACTAATTCAAAATTCACAACCTACCTTCTCACTTTCCTCTTATCTACCAATCTTTCTTTTCTTTCTCCTATAAATACCATTCTCTGCACTATCACCCAACATTCTCACAAATAACCAAAAACAATTTCATACAAAACAATTCTGCATGGCATTTTCAACACTTGTACTGTTAACATGCATTGTTGGGTATTTTGTGATTGCCTCTGCATCCAATTTCTATCAAGATTTTGAGATAACCTGGGGAGATGGTCGTGCCAACATACTAAACAATGGCGACCTTCTCACTCTGTCTCTTGACAAAGCCTCTGGCTCGGGCTTTCAGTCCAAAAATGAATACCTTTTTGGCAAAATTGACATGCAACTCAAACTAGTCCCAGGCAACTCTGCAGGCACCGTCACTGCCTATTATGTAAGCCTATAATTTATCATTCATATTGTTTACAAGTTTTAACTTCTCAGAAATGCTAATGGAATTGTGGTGCTTAATTTCAGTTATCTTCGAAAGGAGCAACGTGGGATGAGATTGACTTCGAATTCTTGGGGAATTTGAGCGGTGACCCATACATTCTCCACACCAACGTGTTTAGCCAAGGCAAGGGAAACAGGGAGCAGCAATTTTACCTCTGGTTTGACCCAACTGCAGATTTTCACACCTATTCCATCCTCTGGAACCCACAACGTATTGTGTAAGTTTTGTTCTGTTTTTTCTTTGGTTTCAAACTTGTGATAGAAGCAACATGATGTTGAGTGTATTTGTTAATTTTGTTGGATTTCAGCTTCTCGGTGGATGGAGCTCCAATAAGGGAGTTCAAGAACATGGAGTCAAAGGGTGTTCCATTCCCCAAAAACCAAGCAATGAGGATATACTCAAGCCTCTGGAATGCAGATGATTGGGCCACAAGGGGAGGGCTTGTTAAAACCGATTGGAGCCAAGCTCCATTCACGGCTTCATACAGAAACTTCAATGCCAATGCTTGCACTGTGTCCTCTGGAACTTCTTCTTGCTCAAACTCTGCCTCTTCTCCCAGTGCTTGGCTCTCAGAAGAATTGGATTCCACTAACCAGGAGAAGATGAAGTGGGTACAGAAGAATTACATGATCTACAACTATTGCACTGATGCCAAAAGATTTCCGCAGGGCCTTCCTACAGAATGCAAAACTGCCTAATTTTTGTTATCTATCTTTTCCATGCTCCACTTTCTTTTTTATTTTTTTCTGTGTACTTTCCATCATGATAAATTCTTTGATTCATTGTAAAATCATTGTTATCTTACTAAGTTTTCTTAAATATTTGCATAAAAAAAAGCTTCTCATGTACATAGTCTATTTACAAATGTTAAATCTTTATTAAAGTCATGCTAAAATATAATTAATTAGTATAAAATGTTCGATAGTGAGAAAAACATATACTAAAACACTCACATCAAAAGTAAAACATATACTGAAATTACCTTGGTTTGGACTCTAACTTCTAAACAATAAAATACTATTGAGATATCAGACTCCAACTTCTAAAACAAATATACAGATTATTCAAATTTTAGCATATTAAAAAATATATAATATTTATCTTTTCCAATCAAATTTTTAATATGAATGTCAAAATACGAATATCAAACTTTCATTACATTCACATTTGTATGTCAAAATACGAATGTGAATGTAGTGAAAATATTGAATTATCAATTTATCATCAAATTTCTCAAAATTTTTGCTTAATTTGTGAACTTATTAAAATTTCTGAATTTGTTGAACATTGAAAGTTTTATCATAAATTTTTTTTTTAAAAAGACAGGTGGGCCCGCGGACTCGCACTTATACGGGATGGGCCAAACTTTTCAGCCCACATTGAAAATGCGGGGCAAGCTAGCCCGACTCGCCTTTTGCGGCTAAGTGAAAGCTGGGCCGGCTCGCATTGCACCCATACACATAAATTAAAAGTCTCACATCAAAGGGTATTTAAACCCAATATAACCCACCCTCTCAATATCTTACTGTCATCATTCACAACACAATTTCAATTCAATACAAATGTTCGGTTAGACAAATCAAAATAACAGGATATTTAAGTCAGCATGCAACTCAATATTCATAGTCTATTATTGTTCTTCCCGTACACGCTCCACCACTTAAGATTGTTAGAGCTGCACAACAAATAATATTTTCTTATTCTTCCAAAATCTTTTGTAGTATTGACGCTAACTTAACAAAATTTCTTATACTAAAAAAAGAAATAATATTTTAATATCTAAAATTATTTATTATTAAATATGTTTTGATATCTCGACTTCTAGTGAAAATTAAAATTAGTCCCTCTGTAAAACTTTGATCTAATTTAGTCCCTCAACTTTAGATGATTTAGTCTTTAACCTCATTTTGTTAAATTGTTTCAAATGTATTTCATAATAATATTAGAGTTGTTTATGCTGTTTGACACATTTTTGCTTCAACATTATCTAAGAAACTATCGTGAGATACACCATTCTAAAATTGGAAAATTAAATTGGATCAAAATTTAAAAGAAAGGCTAATTCTAATTTTTTTCGAAAGTTAAGCAACAAAAGTATATTTGATCCTAAAATTAATTATTTCATATGTTGATATTAATAAATTAATTATATCTTAAATAATTTCATCTGAACTTGTTATCCCCGACTTTTAACACATAGAAGAATCACTAGAAAATCTAGAATTTAGAACAAAAATTAATTAATTCAGCTAGTTAAAAGTTATAATGACGTTAAAGGTACTTTAAACACTTCCGTCATTTTTAAGAAAAGAGTTTAATGATTATTTATTAAGATATAAATTATGTGATAGAATAACAATCTATAACCTTTATTTTTTCTTCAAATAAAGAAGAAGCAATTGATGGTTCTGCATAAAAAATTAAGAAGGCGAAGTGATTAACATAATCTGAATTTACTTTATAACCCAAGGCAAGGGCTTGGGGGTGGCGGTGCTGTGAACATTCCTTGGAAACCCACCAACTTTGCAAGCTGGTGACTGGTCATAAAACCAAAAGCGCGTCCTAGGATGCAACCAAACCACTACACTTTGTCGCACAAAACGAGTATGACACCCCATTTCTAATACTTTAATGTTCTGTCTCAACTATTGAAGGCCAATAATAATATTTTAATGCTTGCACCTTCCTCTGTTGCTTCCACATCTTTCAAGTTATAAATACCAATCCCACTTCTCTTCTCTGCCACAGACATCCCTTCATTCTTCCCTCATTCTCATACTCAGATCAGCCATGTCGTCTTCAACAATAATCATTCTTTGTGCATTGCTATTGTCCTATTCCACTGCAGCTTCTGCTTCCAACTTCTATCAGGATTTTGACATAACATGGGGAGATGGCCGAGCCAAGATACTGAACAACGGCGACCTTCTCACTCTTTCTCTTGACAAAGCCTCTGGCTCAGGCTTTCAGTCCAAAAACGAATATCTCTTTGGCAAGATTGATATGCAACTCCAGCTTGTACCTGGAAACTCTGCAGGAACTGTTACTGCATATTATGTAAGTACAAACAACCAAATGTTGAAGCTTTGTGCTTATGCATTCCTTCCTCAATGCTAGTCCTCTTAAACTTTGGAACTTTTTTATTCTAACTTGGTTTTGTGTGATGCAATACAGTTATCATCAAAAGGGTCAAACTGGGACGAGATCGACTTTGAATTCTTGGGGAATGTGAGTGGTGAGCCGTACATCCTTCACACCAATGTGTTCAGTCAGGGAAAAGGCAACAGGGAGCAACAGTTCTATCTCTGGTTTGACCCAACAGCTGATTTCCATACCTATTCCATTCTCTGGAATCCTCAGCGCATAATGTAAGCATTTCTCAGACAATGTTATATTTCAGTTTCTCATTATATATGTTACTGAATGTATGGTGGTTTACACATGTTTCAGCTTCTCAGTAGATGGGACTCCTATAAGAGAATTCAAGAACATGGAATCAAAAGGAGTTGCATTCCCTAAGAATCAACCAATGAGGATATACTCTAGCCTCTGGAATGCCGATGACTGGGCAACAAGAGGTGGTCTTGTGAAGACTGATTGGAGCCAAGCTCCTTTCACAGCTTCTTACAGGAATTTCAAGGCAGATGCCTGTGTCCCTTCGGGATCATCATCATCATCATCTTCTTCTTGCACTTCCAACTCTGGCTCCTCCAATGCCTGGTATTCCCAAGAGTTGGATTCATCAAACCAAGATAGACTGAGTTGGGTTCAGAAGAATTACATGATTTACAATTATTGCACTGACACCAACAGATTTCCTCAAGGCCTTCCCCCAGAGTGCCAACAATCATAATCCTGCTGCAAACAAATACCACTGCACAGTTCTTCATTCTTCCTAAGCCTATTGAATTCATTTTCACTTGTATGAACGTTGATTCTTTGATTCTTGACAATTCTGTTACACGAAGAACTTATAGGAAAGAAGCATCAATAATACTTTTCTCCAATCCTTTACACTCTGCAAATTCTGCAGTAACACGTTTGTCCTAGTTAATATTCTTTTGTGAACTCTTTTATGGATCTCTTCTACGTGATAATTGTCAACTGACTTGAAAACGGGCGACAAATTAACCAGAAGCGAGAACAATCAAGAAGTACCACTCAACGGGTTAAAGAACGTCGTAACTAGACAACCCTTCTAATCCAAATCACATCATCCTATAATTTTAGTTTACTATCACGCAAAAGTAGAATATAGAATACTTGCCTCAAATGTTTCTTCAAATATTTAATAACCTTTAAGGTTGTAACTGAGATAACGTGAACATAAGAAACAATATCAAGTCTAGTCATAGACAAATAGACTAATTGTCTCATCAATCTTCTATCCATAGGATTTTAGATCTTCAAAAAGTGTACAAGTAGTCCATGCTAGTTTATAATGTTCCATTGAAAATTTTGGAGACTTGACACTTAAATTAATGTGTCTTCAATGATTTCCAACTCATATTTTCACACATAAAGATAAATCTCCTCGTAAGATAGCACTCCCAATCATATGAAAGCATACACCTAAGTAAGTTTTAAAAATTCTCATAGATGAAATATTATTCCCTCTAATAGTTAAGTCATCCACGTAGTTAGAACATAAAAATGCCCCTCTACAATATAAAAAGTAAGTAATCTAAATAAGACCGCACAACATAGCACTTCAACAATATTTTTAACCTACAAACTAAATTTGGATCACTATTTTCAAAATTTGAAGGAAATTTCATGTACATCTCCTTAATCAAATTACCATGAAGAGACGCGTTATGTACATTTGTTTGATGAACTTTTTATTTTTTAATTGTTTTTATTGTCAAAAAGGTACAACCGATAATCATTTTTTTCATCGGAACAAATATAATAGTCTATTTCCTATTTCAGTTGATGTATGAAAATAAAGTTTTGTTTTCAAAAGTTCTATGTTCACGTATGAATGATGTTTTATAACCATTTAAGTTTAAGAACTTTCTTTCTTTAGTATTTTTAGGATTTATAATATTGTTGGTTCATAGACAAAGATTTGGTCATAGTTGGATAACTAAAATAAAACATATTTTGTACACAATGCAATCAAAATAATTATGCACAAGGATTTTGTCACTCATTTCGTTCCAAAAATATAGTAATCAACAAGTTTATATGCTTAGTAGCATGTTTCAGGTATAAACAATAATTTATAAAAGTAAAATAATAATTATTTCAAGTATCATCTTCAATTTCTTTAAGTTATGTTTTTTTATTTATTCTTCCCTTATAGTTGTTATATTCTTTTAATAATATTGTTTTACTGGAGCACTGGTTCCTGTTGCGACTTCTTCTTTTCACTCTTAAATGATAGCCTTTTCGTCTATACCCTTATCACATATATTTAGTGGAAATATTGAAAAAAAAAATTGATTTAGGAGGAGCATGGCATTGTTGACTATGTTGTGACAAATTTGGTGGAGATAATTTATAAGAACACTAAGGATCAATTGGATTTGTAACACAAAGAAATAGGTTAAAAGCGAATGAGTCAATAATCAAATACCTAGTTCTTAAATTTGTTTAAATACCTATATATTTGAAAAAAAAAGTTTTTTCAGAAAGATAGAGTGACATAATTCATGTAATCAGGATAACATTTTAAGTCAAAATATTTGATCAACCATTAAATATGATGAGATAAAATGTTTAACTAATAGAAATTTAAGTATGGAGTGAGGAGTTTGTCTCATTAAATGGAAATAAGTGAGGTAAATAATAAGTAAAAAAGTTTAAGAACTCATTATCTTAAAGATTTTAAAATTGGAAATGATATTATCCCTCTCATATGTTTATGACTCGAGTCAATTGTTCATAACACTAAGGGTGTGTTTGGATGAAGCAATTCAAGAGGGTGATTCATTTATTTGAAGAATTTGAAATTCTTTGTAATGAAATGCTTTGTTTGGATAGAGAAATTAAAAAGCATTTAAAATGCATGCATTTTTTTGAAGTATTTCAATTAGCTAAATTAGAAGAAATTCAAATACCCTAAAAAAAGGTGGAATTTGAAATTCTTTTCACTCAACCTCACAACCATGACAAGCTAGGCTGGCCATACGATCCAGACGGGTCATACCAACTTGATGACACAAACGGGTCAAGCAGGCCCAACAACCCAGATGGGTCGGGCGAGCCCAATGACCTAGACGGATCGGGTAACCTGATGTCACATACGGGTTGGGCGAGCTTGACAACTCAAACAGGTTGGTCAAGCTTGACAACCCACACCGTCCGGGCGAGCCTGACGACTAAGATGTGTCGAGCTAGCCTAACGACCCAGACAAACCAGGTTGGGTTGAGTCCGATGACACAAACAGACCCGACAACCCAGATGGGTTTAGTCGATTTGATGACCTAGTGGGGCCAAGCCGGGCCAATGACCCAGACGGGCCGAGTTAGGCTAGGTCGTGTCAGGGCCAGGTTGATGAACTTGACAGACATGACCGGCAGGTATAGGCCGTCAAGCTTGTCTGGATCATCGAGTCGACCCAGCCTGTCTAGGTTTTCCGGTCGGCCTGACCCGTCTGCGTCGTCGGGTCAGACCAATTTGGTTGGGTAGTCGGGTGGGTTAGCTCAGTCCATCTGAGTCGTCGAACCCGTTCCCAAATTCAATTGTTTTTTCCAAACAAGAAATTGAAATGTAAGGTATTTTAATTTCTTTATCCAAACAAGTTATTTAGAAAATGAAGGAAATTTAATTGCAAGCAATTCAAATGCAAAGCATTTCAATT
>Ga0209589_1004500_pt1 | contig 24040 bp, 6 predicted proteins | sample CowpeawhiteBW_FD_187525 | JGI IMG/M metagenome (GOLD analysis project Ga0209589, IMG submission 187525) | Root nodule microbial communities of legume samples collected from California USA - Cow pea white BW (SPAdes) (version 2) | ecosystem: Host-associated > Plants > Roots > Nodule | place: USA...
ATATATATATATATATATATATATATATATATATATATATATATATTTTAAAAATGAATTGAATTGATTAATTTATTAATTGTTTTAAATAATGTATCATTCCATTTTACACCCTTTCTTTTGGCATTCAAGGAGGACAAATGATATTTTAACAAAGAAGTTTTGACAAATTTTTGTCAATGTACATGTGACATGCGATTTTATTCTTTTTTTAATTTGTATATTCTTTCTCCTGCAGGTTAGAAAAATGCTTTTCACTCACTTTTCATTTGGAATGCTCTTGGTCTCGCATTCTTGTACGCTTCTCCTCCATTTTTTGGTGTTTCACCTTTCTCTTTGCGCCCCTTTCACTACAAATGTTGCTCTATGTCTCTCTCATGCGCATTGCTTCCATATTTAAGGGGTTTAGTGCGTTCTTCTTTCTCGCACCACTTTCGTCTTCAATATTTCATGGTTGGTAGGTGTGTGCGACGTTAGCTTTCATTCTTCCACGGTTGGAGTTTGAAAAAATAATAGGTAAGTTCTCGATCTTCCTGCATTATGTTATTTTTGAAGTAGTGTTTTGTGTCTTTTGGTTATAGGGTTTTCGTAACCCTATTTTTAATTTCGAAAATGATATTTCGACAAAATATTTTGACAAGTTTTTGACAATACTAACGTGATAAAGGAGTTTTTAATTTTTTCTTGCAAATGCTTTAATTAAAGCAATCGTTACACGTGCGGGGAAGATTGCTTTTGCAAATTGAAAGAGAGAGAGAGAGAGAGAGAGAGAGAGAAAAGGCAGAGAAAGTTTTGAGCAGTGCGGTGATAAAGTGAAATAAAGAGAGAGAGAGAGCGAAATACAAAGAAAATTTCGAGCAGTGGTGGAGCCAGAAAGAGAGAGATAGCGGCCACCCACCCCGAGTTCTCACCGACAACCATTTGATAGTCCACACCGGAGGCCACTTCCACTATTCCCAGTGAATATCATTCATCCTGACCGTTGCATTTATAGCTCGGTGTGATTTTCCAGCGGTCTGTGTGGGTTTGCGGAGACTACGATGACTTTCAAATGTTGATTGGAAGGATTTCGTCATCCACAGCGTTGCATTGTAAATTTGTTGTGCTTCCATTAGACACGTGCCTACGTATTCGATGATGATGAACTTTTTTTTTGGTAAAGTTTTAAGCTTTGGTGGAAAAAAGTTGTTTTTTTTTTTTTGTTTTTGATGGAAGTTTGCAAAACTGATTTGGTGGTGTTGTCGTCACTGTTTTGTGCATTTGTAGTGCCCATTGGTATAGTTCGTTTTTATGTGTTCTAGAGTTGTGGCTCTTTGCAATTTTTGAAGAAAGCACATTTGGGAAATTTTGTATTTGGGTGCTTGTGTGTTGTTGTTTGGATTTTTTTCATTTTCTATTTCAATGTGATGTATGCAGTAACATTTGTATTATTTGTTTGGCAGGAAGAACTACAACAAATAAGACAACAATACATTTAGGATTGGATTCTAGATGTTGACAACATCCACAGGCATGACATCCCTCAATACTACGACGTCTTTGTTAAAAGTTAGTTGTTATTGAAGTTCTTTGATGATATTGTAAAGCACTTCCAAGAGCAAAATTCTGAATTGAACACGAATGAAATGAAGTGCATGCAGTGGTCTCAATTAATTTGAGTGGAGTGTGATATTTTGGTAAAGTTATTTGTTTTGTTGACTAAAAACATATGGTTGATCCCTTGATTTTTTGTAATGGGTGCCCACATGAAGGACATATGTGTTGTTGAAGTTCGGCTGAATATTAATTTTGAACTTTGTTGTTCATTTATATGTTGACAGTTTTTATATATCTGCAACTGCAGTGTAGAAATTGCAACAATACTCCCTACATTTGAATGCTTTGAGTCCCCACTTATTTTGATGTAATTTATAATTTTGAAGGACCAAAACCACCCACGTTAGTCAATATACAATGTTCAGGTTATGAAAATTATATGATGTAGAATGTGTGTAAGTGAATGCATTGTGTGATCACAAAACCATATTGAAATTTTTTTTAAAGATGCAATTGCAGTTCAGAATTTACAACACTAGTCCATAGATAATAATTATTAACTCCCCACTTACTGATGAGTTGAGGATTTTAACAACTTTCAAGCAACATAAGCAGGGACTATGGTGGATATGCAGTGTTTTGTTTATTGAAATTGTATGAAGGACAATGTATGTTATGATATTTTAATTTTTTAACCACCTAGAAGAGCAATTAGGAATGTGCAACACTGCTCCCTACATATCAATAGTTGACTCCCCACTTACGGGTTGAGTTGATAATTTTGACAATTGTCAAGTAAGACAAGCACCGACGTTAGTAAATGGAAATTAGATGATGGAAAATTTCTTAAAGTGGGTGAATTGTGTGATCCCAATACCATATTTAACTTACTTTTAAAAAAATCTGCAACCTTGGAACATAATGTCCAACTTAACTCCCCACATATTAATGCTTGACTCCCCACTTACGCATGACATGAGTACTTTGGTAGTTGTCATGTAAGACAACCAACCACCCACTTAAGTGAATGGAGATTAGATGGAAAATTTGTTTAAGTGGCTGAATTGTGTGATCCCAATACGATATTTAAATTAATTTTAAAAATATCTACAACCTGGAAACATAATGTTCAACTTAACTCCCCACATATTAATTTCTAACTCCCCACTTTAGTATGACTTGAGTATTTTGTCAATTGTCAAGTAAGAAAGCACCGACGCCAATGAATGGAGATTGGATGATGGAACATTTGTTTAAGTGGGTGAATTGTGTGATCCCAATACGATATTTAAATTAGTTTTAAAAATATATGCAACCTAGAAACATAATGTTCAACTTAACTCCACACATATTAATTCTTGACTCCCCACTTAAGTATAACTTGAGTATTTTGTCAATTGTCAAGTAAGAAAACACCGACACCAGTGAATGGATATTGGATGGTGGAACATTTGTTTAAATGAGTGAATTGTGTGATCCCAATACGATATTTAAATTACTTTTAAAAATATATGCAACCTGGATACATAATATTCAACTTAACTCCCCACATATTAATTCCTGACTCCCCAATCACGTATGACTTGAGTATTTTGTCAATTGCCAAGTAAGAAAGCACCCACGTCATTGAAATTGGAAGATGGAAAATTTGTTTAAGTGGGTGAATTGTGTGATCCCAATACGATATTTAAATTAGTTTTAAAAATATCTGCAACTGGGAAACATAATGTTCAACTTAACTCCCCATATAGTAATTCCTGACTCCCCAGTTACGTACATGTTGAGTATTTTGTCAATTGTCAAGTAATAAAGCACCCGTGTCAGTCAATGGAAATTGGAAAATAGAAAATTTGTTTAAGTGAGTGAATAATGTGAACCCAATACCATATTTAAATTAGTTTTAAAAAAATTTGCAACCTCGAAACATAATATCCAACTTCACTCCCCAGATATTAATGCTTGACTCCACACTTACAGATGACATGCCAATTTTGATAATTTCAAACATTCAACAAAGACCAAGGATCAATGTTTAGTGTTTTGGTCATGCATTTTGGTAGATAGAAAATTTGTGATAGTTATTGTGTTGCTTCATGAATTATGAATTTTGTACCTTTTTAAATATCTACGACCTCAGAACATAATTTCCAACTTCACTCCCCACATATTAATGTTTCACTCCCCACTTACAGATGACTTGGGGATTTTGATAATTTAAAAAAACCACAAATATCCACCATGGTCAATATTCAGTGTTTTGGTGACTGCATGGTGTCATCAAATTACCCCAATTATATTTCTTTACAACCTGCATGTGCAGTCCACATTTTCTACTAGTACTCTCCACATGTTAATGCTTTACTCCCCAAATATGGAAGATTTGACGACTTGAACAATTTGAAAGAGCCACAAACACCCACGACGGTGAATATTCAGTGTTTATTAAATGAACATTGAAGAGTGCAAAATTTGTGTAAGTGACTGCATTATGTTATCACATATCCATATTTCAGTTCTTATAAATTCTGCAACTTCGGTCCACAATTTGTAACTTGACTGCCCACATATGTAGTCTTTACTCCCCACTTACGGATGACATGACACATATAACAATTTGAAACTGCCACAGACACCCAGTTTACTCAACAACCAATTTAAATATTAAATGGCATACAATAGCAATAAACTCCTTCTGTTGTAGACTTAATTTATCATTCAGAGCACTGAAAAATGTAACCTTTAGGTTAAATAAATGAAAATTTTCAACCTTTATGTTCAATGTCATCAAAAACAAATTTTTGCATGTTCAATTTTTGGCTACTCTGTTCCATAAAATTAAACAAACAAAACAAGGGTTTTGGAGGGAGGAACACCTTTCGACAAATACGCAAGGGGGAAAGAGGTGTAATGGACTCACAGAACGGTTGAATGGTACGATGGGGACGATGAAATGGTTGTCGTCGACGACTTCCGGTACCCGCTGTCTGCAGTAACCCACACACACAGATGCAATGCTTCACTTCTCTCTCTCTCGCTGTCTGCAATGGTGCTTCCTTTCCATAACTTTGCAGCACTCCTTCTCTCAATCTCCACCACTTCTGAAACTCTCTCTGTCTTTCGCTCTCTCTCTCTCTTTCACTTTGCAAAACCAATCCTCCCGCACGTGTAAGCAAACGTTTCATTAAAGCATTTGCAAGAAAAAATTAAAAGCTCCCTTACCACATCAATATTGTCAAAAACTTGTCAAAATATTTTGTCGAAATATCATTTTCGTTTTAATTTGAATTCATTTACAAGGTGAAGATATTTGCATTGTTGCATAAAGGAAGTAAAAGGAATAATAGGGGTAAGTATAAATGATCAAAATATATTTTAAATTCTTTCTCCATTCCTTCAAATACTCGTAAAGGGCATAGATGTAAAACTCAAAGAAGCATGAAGCAATATAAACCTACACAAAATCATCTTCCTCGTTATCGTACTACAGTCATTTAATTAACTTAATGTTGCTTCCGAAGAAGAACCCCAAAAGCAATGATAGAGTAGGTTGAAACTTAATATTTATTAACCTTTTGTTTGAAAAGTAATGATTGTTGATTGATCCTTTAATTATTCATGCTTGTTCTTTTTTACAAGTGAAACCCACCTATTATTAGCATTCCATGAGAAAGAAAGTGGAAATTTGTGTTTTTCATGAATGAGAAATTATTGAAGAAGTAAAAGAAAACTTTATCATATAAGATAATTTTGTAAAGTAATTCCTTTCATTACTAGTAATCATACAGAATTTTGATGCATGGTCGTTATCGAGTACAATGGTTTTTTCTTGGAGGATCTGGAATCATATGTTTGTTGGTTAGTAATTAATTTGATGTACTTGCACCGGAGGTTGTATAGATACTGAAATTTTCTTTGCATTCTAAACTGGTTTCCTTGTGAAATGTGTGTTCATTAACTTGCAGCCTTTTGTCCCTCGTTTAATTTTATTAGGAGGCGAACAATGTTTGGAATTACTATTGTTCCATTTGTCCTGTTAGCACTTGGGATGTTTATTTCTCCATAATGTCCTTGATGACTTTTTCAGGTTGTCAATACACATTTGTAAGTAGATTGATACTTATGTTTGATGTGGGTTTTCTTTCTTAACCATATTGGATGCTCTTATGACTTCACCTATTGACATGTAGGAACACCTACAAGAAATAAAGGAGCAATACAATTGTGACTAAATTATGAATGAAGATAATATCCACAAAGACTTTGTACTCAAGCATTTTACTTTTAAGAGTCCTAGTGATGTGATCCCAATAAGGCTTATAGCTTGGTCAACACCTAGGTCTCATTCCTTTTATTTTCTTTATTTTTAATTAAATAAATGTTAATCTAATTTGGTTTGTTTTGTTAATTACAGCTCGTTTTCCAAGCTGCCAATTATTGAAGTATTGGCATTGGGCCTACGGCCAAATTCTTGTCCACACCAAGTGTAGCACCTGCCACTACATTTTTGTTCATCATCTTCTTATTTGGGTTGAAGCTTCACGTCTTCACCTGCGACCCAATTTACTCATGCGTGCCATGCTCTTTCATCTGCACACCTCCGCGCGTCTGCAAAGTGATTCAGCCTCATGATTCAGTGTCATTGGGCTTAAGCCCAATCTACAGCAACCTACATGCTTCCAGCACACAACCCTTTGAAGCCAACATTTCAACTAGGGTTCACGCGTCTTCCACCTTTGTTTCTCTCACGTTGGGAGCACTGTTAGGGTTCAAACCGTGATAGGGTTTCCTTTCTTCCATTCATGCGCTCACATTCTTTCTCACTTCACGACAGCATTGTCGTCAATTAATTGTTTCCTTTTCTTCTGTTTGCTTTCTCATGATTTCCATTCATTTTATAAAATGGCAAGCCATTTCGTTGTAAAAGTTAGCTTAGATGAATAATATTGATGTTTAATCCCTTTATTTGTCAGCTCACCTTCCTAGCAGAGGATTTCTCCTCCTAGGGTTACCGGAATCATGAGAGTTCATGAGTTCCCCATTGGAACTCTGTTCGAGAGTGAATCAGTCTCCTACTATGAGATCAATCAAGTCTTTCACTGCAATTTTCAGTTGATTTCAACAAACAATCGACACCTGGAGGTCGTTTTGATCATTGCCCGTCGAATGGAGCAAGTTTCCGCCGATTCATGGCGTCGACAACCTCATCACCTAGCTAATGATGTAAATAGTCCGTAGTATCTAGTAGTCTTGTGTTTGAATCAGATGTGTAGGTTTAGTGCAACACATGTTTTTGTTTGTTATTTGTAGTCTGCAATACATTATGGAGGATGAAATTTGATAGAGTTGTTGCAATTGAATATTATTGTATATGAATTTTGTGGGAAAATATTGACTTCTACAAAGTAGTTAAATTGGATATAGTGTTCTACATTATTTATATTTGATAGAGTGAATACAAAGTTTCACCCACCCAAAATATAATGTGTATAAGAATTTTTTTGACCTTGTGTGCGAAAACTCTTACAACATTTGCCCCTTAATTACAATATGTTTGGTACATAGTTATTGGAAAGATTTTAGAGTCTTTTTTGCACATCATCTTTATCATGGGAAACTCACACCCCACAACCTTGATTGAATTCCGCATGCAATTGAAACCCACCCCAAATACAGAGTCAAATACGTTATGAACAAAAATTTGTTGGACTTTGGGTGCAAACACTCTTACATCGTCTGCCAATTAATTACATTGTGTTTGATACATATTTATTGAAAATATTTATGAGTTTTTTTTGCCTTTTATTTTAATTTCAAGTGAATAAAAAACCCACACACCACAACCTCTGATGAATTCCCCATGGACTTCTCACCCACCCCAAATACTAAGTCAAATGTGTTGTCATGAATGATGCTTTACCTGTTGTGCAATAACTCTTACAACATTTTTCACTTAATTACATTGTGTTTGGTACATAGTTATTAGAAATATTTTTTAATCTTTTTTCCCTTTATTTTAATATCAAGTGAATAAAAAACCCACACCCCACAACCTTTGATGAATTCCACATTCACTTCTCACACCTCAAATACAAAGTCAAATGTGTTGTCATGAATAATCTATTTTACTTGTTGTGTAAAATCTCTTACAACGTTTTTCACTTAATTATATTGTGTTCGGTACATAGTTATTGGAAATATTTCTAAATCTTTTTTGCCCTTTATTTTAATTTCATGTGAATAAAAAATGCATAACCTCTGATGAATTCCACATGGTGTTCTCACTCACCCCAAATAGAGAGTTAAATAGTATGTCATGAATAATATGTTTTATCTGTTTTGTAAAAACTCTTACAACATTTGCCACTTAATTACATGTTGTGATTGTGATGTTTCTATGTGTAGATAGAGCATAATGTATGGTTGGAAGTAGTTGTTGGCACAAGCAAACTTGAAGGAAAGATTTGATAAAGTCAAGTTCATGAAGATCACATGTGTTTGATAAAGATTGATGAAGATCCGGTTGAAGATCATGTTTCAATTGTATTAAATCTGTAATTGATGTGCTAGATGTAATGATTACATGTTATATCATGTTGGTAGGCTATATAACATAGGTTAGATGTCTTGTTAGTCTTAGTGTGTCCTTTTTAATCTGTTAAAATGGGTTTTAACAGGTTAAAATGCTTGCTATATATAGTTTTTTGTATGAATGTATTCAATCAGTTGAATTGTTTTTCAATCAACTGATTTCACTTAAGTCAAGTGAAATCAACAAATTGTACGGAAAATTCAACTGACTGATTTCACTTAAACCAGACTATATAAGCTATGTTTTCAAGAGCAAAGGCACGATTATGAGTTTTTCAGCGCGAAAACTTGTCATTCATCACTGGAAAATTCTCTCTCTCTTTGTAATACACAACTACAAGATGAAGATTGAAGATATTGGTTGATCTTGGAGGCACTTTAGCTTGGGAATAGCTTGAAGAACTCGTGTATGGTTGGCTAGGGAGAGCCACCACCAGGTTTAGTAGTTCTTGTGATTTTAGGTCTGCGAGTGTAATTCTTGTAGGGTGTTAGTCTAGATTTTTGTGTGAGTCAAAAATCTTGTGTGTTTCTTTGTTCAAAAGTGTAATCTTGGTGTGTGATTTGTAAGACTTTTGAATATAATGGAAACCAGACTTAAGTTGTCTAGGTAAACTAGATGTAGCTCTATGATTGAGTGAACCAGTATAAAAACAATTGTGCCATTCTCTTCCCTTCATCTCACTCACTTTAAATCACTTTAAAAACTCAATAAAACCAAGTAATTCATTCTTTGTTATGCTTTAATGCGTTGTTGTGTAATATGATGTTGCATACCTGTTAGAAATAATGATTGGAACAAGTCTTATGTGTAAAAGTTTGTTGTTTGAGTTAAGTCTACAATTTTGCATTCTGCATAAATTCCTAAGATTTTAGCTGATTGATTTGAAATTTTAATCAATTGTTTCATAGACTTAAGAACAAATTAGTTTATTGTTTTATTTTTTGATTGATTGAATGTGTATTGTTCTGCAACTTTTGCATTCGAATTTCACAGTCTATTTGATTCAATCAAAAGGGGTTTTATGCTCTTGAAAAAATTTAAACAGCCAATTCAACCCCCCCTTCTTGGCTTAAATCACCATTTCAAAGTAACAGTAGTTTGAAGTTCTTGAAGTTGTTGGGGGTCTTGTGAGCTGCTTGGTCAAGTAAGGGAAGCTGGGTTTTTTGGTTGAATTTTAGTATGAATTTATCATCTTGGTAGTGAATGTGATGTTGTATGTTGAATTTGATGAAATTTATGTTGAGCTACTAGTTATTTGATTTGATGAAAAGGTTAAATATGTGTTTTGAGCAATTGGGTGTCATCCTGAACTCTTTAAGCCATTTGGAATCAAAAACTACAAGAAAGATACCCAATTAGTCAATTTCTCATGTTCTCCATTGTGACACTAACTTGGGGTCGCGGGCGGCACTTTTGGACAGCCAGGGGCATAGTGGGTTCCTAGCGTCGTAGCATTGGGTGAAACTTTTCCAGTGTTAGGCATTATCCTATTTTTGTAGTCTACATCATCTTGGGAAAAATAGGATTACCACTTCGTTAACCGTTGAATTGGGCTGAAATTGTAGCAGTTGGTCCTAGACATATAAATCTTAATTTTGATTAGTGGGATCCTTGATTAAGGGTTTATTAGAGTATGCTTAGGTTTTGGGTTAAGGGTGGTTGGACCTAAAATTAATTTGAGTGAGGGTGTTGTAGATAGTGAGTGTAGGAAACACTTTGATGATGAAAACATGGATGTCAAAATCGTTTATGAATTCTTATCGCAACATAATGAAGAATTAATTTTAGATGATTTTTGTAGATTATAGGTTTTGATAGGTGTTTATGAGTTTTTGGTACCAAGTCGTAGTGGTATAGTTTTTTCAATATTGTTCAACATTGTTGATGACCTTAGAAGTTGTGGAAAATATAATTGGGGGTAATGTCGTGTATGAGTACTTGGTTAGGAGAGTAACCATTGATTGCATGTCGGTTGTTGGGCCAAATTTTAATTGACTTGAGGAACAATCGACAAAAAGCCATTAGTGTTGCTGAGTTAAAAAGTAACCAAGACCATGATTCATCCTCTGTGAAAACCGAAAAGGAAGATACTAAGGCAAAGTCCAAACATCCAAATGCTAAAAAACGTAAAAAATAATGAATGACCAAATTCTTTGAAATCAATCAACGAAGGGGTGAAATTTGAATCCCCTTTCAAAACCAATAACCAACTGCACAATGCAAGGCAAGGGGATCAACCAAATAAACCAAATCATGGGTGCACACATAATACATAAGCTAAAATGGAGAAAAAGTTCACCTTTTTCAACAACGGGATAACTTCAAAGTTTAGCCCCTAGAAGAAGATGAATATGAGAACCCCCAATGCCACGCGAGAACCACAGAAAAATACTTCACACAAATATGGAGGGGTTGCCAACGAAAGGTGAAGGGAAAACAAATTAAAACCTCCTCAGACGCGCACAATCAGTGGAAGCCTTCGTAGGTGCAAAGGAATGGGGTTGGGGTTCTTCAATGGTAGCTTTTGGGGTCCTTCAATGGAAGCTTTTGGGGTTTGACAATGGCAATTTTTTAGACTACAAGGAAAGGGTTTTATTTACGTGGTTCGAGGTAAAAGAATGACACGACAATGAGGCTCAACAATGGCATGAAAATGGGGTTCCAAATTAGGGTTCAAGAATGGGAGAATGGTTTCAAAAATGGGATTCGAGAGTTCGAAATTGGGGTTGTAAAATGGGGTTTTGTTTCAAAACTTTGAGGTTCGAGAATGAGGTTCGTATGCTGCGAACGTTCTACGTTGGGAGCTTAAAGGGGTTTGAAATTGTGGCAGCTTCCACAATGGGATTCGAGAATGGGAAATTTTGGCCCTTAACATGCCCACGCGCGAATGCCACTTTCAATCTCCTCTGTCAACGTGGACAACTTAAACTTAAATTAAAAATCATATTTAAAATGTCACATGTACATGCCACGTTAAGTAGTAAAAAAAAATGATAACTTTAAGTAGTCAAATTATCATTTTCCTAACTGAGTCACAAAAAAAGTGAGTGTGAAAAAAAAAGTCAGTGGACACACACGTGTTACACATTGGGTTAAATGGTAACTAATTTTTTTCTCAAATTTACAGTAATTTTTTTTTGTGACAAATATAACATGCACTATATTAAATAAACTCAAAATTCAATTTATTACATTAATTTTGTTGGTGAAAAATCAAATTCATAAATAAATATCAATAAATATCAATTAGATTGATGTCGTTACTTTGCAAAATTACTTCAAATTTATAACAATACGGTCTAATTCAAAATGCCTTATGAATAAAATTAAATATCAAATAACATTTATTTATCTCGTTATTTATTATTAACAACGACCATACTTTTTTCATTAAATATTATTACATAATAATTTAATTATTTAGTTATTCCTTTTTATAATTAAAAAGTTCATTTTAATAACATACTTGTATACTATATAATTATAACATTTACATATACATGTACTAAACTTATTTTATAAAAATGTATTCATTTTCAAATATATTATTATTAGTGTTAAATATGTTTTTATCTCTTAACTTTAAGTGAAAATTAAAATTAGTTCATTTTTCGAAACTTTGACTCAATTTAGTTTCTGAACTTTAGAACTACGTGAATTTAGTTCTTTTAACTAATTTTTTAAGCAAACTTATTTAACGTTTTAAACACATTTCATGATATCATTTAAATTATTTATACCGTTTGATACATTTTTTTCCTTTGATGTTAGCTAAGAAAATATCATGAAACGCGTTTGAGATGTCAAATAAACTTAAAAAAATTTTGTTAAAAGGACTAAATTCATGTAATTCTAAAATTAAGAAACTAAATTAAATCAAAATTTTATAATTGAACTAATTTCAAATTTCACTTAAAACTGAGAGATAAAAACATATTTAACCCTTATTATTAACAAAAACACATAAAAAAAACAATAAGACCGTATGCACGGGTCAAGAGACTAATTACAAAGTAAAAATGAAGCATGTGTTTTCAGTGATGATATAAAGAGAAAGTATAATATTATCATACGTATAGACATTAAAATAAAATAAAAATTAAAAGAAATGACATATTTAAAAGTAAAAAATGAAATATATTTTTTTGGTTTATCGATAAACCTTTAATCGAAACACACGGCCCAAGACATAAAAAACACCCTAATTGGCACAATCAAATTTTTCTACCATAAACATTCACGAGTCATCTTCCATTTATTTTACCATACTTTTCTTCTACTAATTAGTTTCAATGGAGCACTTAGGTAAGTCCAGTTTTTCATCATTTCTTCATTACTTTCTATTGTATAATTTATTTAGTAGGTTGTATGTAATATTTTAGTTTTGTGTGCAGTACAAAATCCCGATAAAAAGGACAAAACAAAAAAGCCATAGGTAAATTGCTGGAGTCTCTAATGACTGATAGAATAAATCAACATGAGGGAGAACTTGCCAAAACCTTTCTCGCAGACTAAAAATAATAGGGTTAAATATATATTTTTTAACTAAAAATAATAAGGTTAAATATGTTTTTTATTTTTTTATTTTCAGTAAATTTTGAAATTAGTTTATTTTGAAATTTTAGATCAATTTAATTTTTTATCTTTCAAAATACGTAAATTTAGTTCTTTTAATTAAATTTTGTTAAATTTATTTAATATTTTAAAAGCATTTCATAATAATATTTGAGTTAACGTTAAAGCAAAAATGTGTCAAATAATATAAACAACTCAAATATAATTCTCGTATAAAACATCAAATAAACTTAACAAAATTTAATTAAAATAACTATATTTACGTAAAGTTAAAATACCAAACCATATTTAACCCAAAATAATAATGGAGATTCTGAAAATATTTGAAGAAAAAATATCAGATGTATTTTGATTGTTTGTTGAATCAGGTATAAAAATATTTTGATTGTTTGTTGGGTTAGATATTTTGTTTTTTATTGTGTGTTCTTTTAACTATTTAGATAATGGTTCTGTTTTTTTATTGTTTGTTGTTTTAACAAACTAAGATATATAGAAAGTATCAAAATAAGTCTCAAGCGTTACAGTGAAAGAGTAGTACAAGCTTCATTTTAAACCATTATTGAAAACACAATGTATTTATTTGGAGCCATTATTATGTGAGAAGGTGAAATTGTGTCGCTCAAAATTATGAACAAGGTTGTTGAAGAAGATCTTGGTTAATGTTGTCTTACCAACCCGAAATCCTTACATCGTTGGATTTTAAGTCTAGCAGGTTTTTCAACATTTCAACTCCGTCATCGAGATCTACTGTGAATGGAGCCACATTTAGTGGTGTATTCCTCAGCAGCTGATGTAACACTCCATTTAATTGATAAATATAACTAAAAGAAGCGTCACATAAATATAACAGTACATAATTTCTTACAATTATCCAAGGCACATCACGATGCCAAAAACTAAACCAGGTACAACATTCAACAGAAAACAAATAGGAGTTTAAAAGGTAGACTAGTACATGGGTCGTAGCCCTAAAGAAAAGCCCAATTAACATAAGAAGTCCAACCCAGGTAGACTATGCAGCGGAATCATCTCTTCCCTGTTGAGCTCTCGCATCTGCTCCCACCAATGAATTGATGATCATCGCAAAAGTAGAAGAACAACATACAAAGCAATCAAACAAACAAAGGGTAAGCTAGAGCCAAAAGTAGTTTTATCATGCAATCATATATACTTTCACAGTCCAATATACATACATCATCCAAGCATGTTATGACCTTCCAATCAATACACTAAGACTCGACTCGACTCATCCTGATACATATAATCTGGTCGGATTCAACGGATGCTTGCACTTGTGGTGGATATCCTTGCTCACCCTCGAGATGCTCACCCCCGAGATGTGTGTTACAAGTGTTACAATGTTTTCAATCCCCCACACACAAGTTAGCCCTTAATGAGTTTCAGGCCTCCTGCTATTCTCATCACAAGAGTCAGTCTGCTCTGAGTTTCAGGCCTCCTGCTACTCTCATCACAAGAGTCAGACTGCTCTAAATGAGACTGCTCTAAATGAGACTGCTCTAAATGAGACTGCTCTAAATGAGACTAACTGACTCCTTAGAAGGTCAGGATGCAACCTTACCTTGAATCCTTACCAACCTTACCTTGAATCCTTACCAGAGCTCTCCGCCTGAGCGAGAGTTCGTGAGAGTTCGTGAAACCCCTAGTTTGCTCATACAACACCCAACAGACTCTAATCCAGCCAAAAATCATTCAAAACCCAAAACCCTAACTTCCCTTACCTGGAAAAGGGTCAGCAAGGACCTTGTCGGCACAACAACGAGCACATCAGTTCTAGGAACGTACTAAAGAGCTGAAATAAAAAGTGGAACAGAACCAAGAATCGGGGTTAATATGAAACCCTAACTGAAAATACGAAGGATGATTAATGGGGACCAATATGAGCTAGGAAGAGATACTTACAGGAAATGGACTTGAGCTAGCTCGAAGAGGACTTAGGGCTAAACCCTAACAGAGCGTTTTGTGAGAAGAGAAGAGGGCGTGAGGGAACTGTTTTCGCAAGAATGGCGGAAGTGAGGGGTTTTGGCTGCCTTAGGGGCCTTATATGCCTCATAGGCCAGCTCTTAGACCCATTAGATTGAGACAACCCTTAAAATTTAAGACAACAGACAAACTGGGCCTTATAGCTGCTTCATAAGATTTTGCACCAAAATCTGACTCAGTTCATCACCCTTGTCACGGTCACTAAGCAAGAAATTTCAAAAGAAAATGGAGGAATCACATTGTTCAAAACCATCACACGCCGGTAAAATAAAAGAAAAAGAAAGAAAAAACACAATAAAACTCGAAGACGCGGAACATGCCTATGCTTGGTTTGAGAAAGGACGCTTTTTCATGCACCCCACATTGTTCTTATGCACCTCCAAACTTTTCTTTTTTCCCATTTTACCCTCTTAATAATAAGAAACCGGATAACATACTTCAGGAGAACTAACCAGATCAAGAAATCCGGTTAATTATTTTGACGGATTTCAAAATCAGATTTTAGAATCTGATGTACTACTCCAAATAAGGGGAAAGCATACCAAATTCATAAATTTGGTGGCTACGTACAATTTCACTTAATCGGATTTCAAAATTCGATAAATTTTTGACTTCACATAATCGAATTTCAAAATTTGGTACACATAAATGAAATTGAACTTCAAAAATTAATAGATATATAAAATTTTACATAACTGAATTTCAGTACACACAAATAGAATTGAATTTAAAAATCTGATAAACACGCCATTTTAAAATCTGATGAACACACAAAAATAAAATCGGAATGCAAAATCTGATGTCCACACACACAAATACAACCAGATTTCAAAATCTGATATTTAAAAAAGCCTCCACCAAAATGGGGATCTGGTATGTGTGTGGGAAATTTTTCAAATTTCTCTTTATGTGTGTGGAAATCCAGTATTTAACTTTAATCCCCTTCCTCTAATTTCTCCAAAAACCCTTATCTTCAGAAATAGGGGCACACAAATTTTCTTTTGATATTTCCAACCTCTTGGAACATGTGCTTTGACGGTGATTTGATGAAAATTTGATGACTGAAGATCTCATGCTTTCATTGTATTTATGTTGTAATCCTTAGGCTTAGGGTTTGAGTAAGATCTTGAAATCTCATATTTAAAAATGATTTCAAATTGTTTAAATTTATTTTAATGAATGTCAAGTGATTTCAACCTGTTAAAATTTTAATCACTTGAAATGTTCATAGCTTTATTACGAGAACCCATGCTAAAACATTTTAATCGATTGAAACATGATTTCAAAATCCTGGAACATTCATGAGATATCACTTTCACTCTATTGCAACTTATTGAAATCATTAAAAAAAACCATACTAAGTGACTTTAATCGATTAAAATGAAAATCAATTGATTATATTTGTCTTTTTGAAACTTAAATATGTTATGTTTTAATTGATTAGTTTTATTTCGACTTGTTGATTGCACTGGTTTAGTATATATATATATATATATATATATATATATATATATATATATATATATATATATATATATATATATATATATATTATTTTAACCGATTTTATATAAATTCAAAAGCTTCAACAAAATTAAATATATATAAATTTAGAAGAGTAAATTTGATTTCTCTAAGATAAGAACACTTCTCAGAACTCATTTTGAAAAATCATTGTCAAGATCAAGATTCAAGAACTATTCTACTCATCTTTGTGGTGAAGATAATCTTGTATTACTCTTAGTGGGTGTTGGCTTATGTGCACTGGCTTGTGGAAGGATTTTACAAGTGTGTAATGATCTTATATGGTTCAAGATCAAGTGTTTGTATTACTTTTCTTATTTTTCTTCTAAAGTGCATGTAAAACTTGAATTAGTAGATTAATTTGACGAGGGTAATTAGACAACTCGACGTAACTTATATGGTTCAAGGTCAAGTGTTTTTGATACACATGTTAAATACATCCAGAAAATATTAGAGGTGGTAATTCTAGTATGTTATTTTTTTTGTTTTTTTTTTCAAAAAGAGATTTTCCATGTTAAAATATCTTGTACTCCATAATTTAAACAGTAATAATTTTTGCTTCAAAGTTTATAAAACACTGTAATAATTGATGATTGGAATTCAAGTTTTTAATGATATTATGTACGGTACGATTTGTTCACGATGAAACTGGTAGGGTTTTCACTCTTTTTTTTTTTTTGTAATAATGTTTAAGTAATGATTGAAATTATTCAACCACTCATTTCCTTTCCATGATGGTGTTATATGTGTATGAAAAATTATTAGAAAGTAACATTTAACAGTTTTTCATTAGATGGTTGGAAACGATGGAGAAAATGTTATCTTGGTTCAGCCTTAAAATTTTGACTAGTTTTTTAATAATAAAACGTCATTATCATGATAAGAAATTATTAACCAAAATATGGCTTATCCCCATCACATCCTAAAGTATGTTCATCGCACTTCAAAGTTTGAGTAAGACAATCCAAATTATCTTATGATCTTCATAGCCAATGGAATGGGACCCACCATTTGTCAGCTCACTAATGGATGCCCATGATGGTCAAGTGATAAAGTTTAATTTTGGTGTAGCAAGAGTTTTGAAGATTTTTTATACTCAATAAAAAATATGAATGTTATCAAATTTTGGGAAAATGAAAATAATATAAAATATTATATTCTAATTTTGCTGCTTTTTGAAATATATATAGAATAAAAATAGAATAATAGGTAGTACATTTTCACACGTGAATATATTAACATTTTATCAACTTTTATAATGAAACAAGTAATATAGGAAGCCGACAAAAAAAGGAGACACTCTTTTTATTAGATTTGTCAACGGGTACATCTAAGTTTATTATTCTTAAATAGTTTCTACGGAAAGGGTTTCAAGATTATAAAGATTTTCTTGGATTTTGTACATGTAATTAGTTGTCTGGGATTTTGAGACGAAATAGAGTTAAGTTTATGCACAAGATTTGTTTTTAGCATGAAGTTAGATTAGTCAGAAAATTTTAAAGTATTCTCTTCTCTTCACCTTTTAAAGCTTTTTTTTTTTATGTATTTTCTTATTCTTCAAATTCCTTCCATCTTTATTATTTATTAAACTCTTCATTTAATTTGTGTTATTTGGCAAATCCTGAACGATTAATTAAATAATTAATCTTTAACCATTAATTTTACTATATCAGTACTTAATCTAACACTCAATTATTTTTGGGCCTAACACCACACAACCCTCTTAACCTTAGTATTATAGAGTGTAAGAATAAAAATTTTTAAACGAACTATCTATCCACAATCAACCATCTTAAAAGGTCGCCTATATTTTTCTTGAGTGCCTTGAAAAGTCGCTAAGGAAGAATTCCTTGGAAGGTTGTCCTTAAATGTTTTAAGGGGTCGTCCAATTTCCTTTAGGTGCATTGAATGTTCACCAATGGAGAACTCCTTGAAATGTTGTCTTCAAGCATCTTTAGGTCACCCAATTTTTTTTGAGTAGAGAACGCCATGGAAGGCCATCCTTAGATGCCTTAAGGTCGTCCAAATTCTTTTGAGTGGAGAACGCCTTGGAAGGTCGTTCTTAGGCACCTTAAGAGGTTGTCCCAACTTTTTGTTTAGTAACTTGAGTGGTCACTTTATTTCTTGATGGGAGTCTTGATAGATAGTCTCTTCTTTATAGATGTCTTGAAAGGTCACCTTTTTAAATTGGCTTCTTCAGCCCCAAGTTGGATATCAATTTAATATGACTGTAATATCAAAGTTAGAAACCCATCCAACATTATATATATAACTAAAAATATACATCGAAAGAGTAAAAGAATTTGCAGTGTTCCCTCTTCATAATGAAATAGACCCCTTGTCTTTAATTGTTCTTCCAAAGCAATATCTTATGCCCTTGTTTGCCCTTGTAGGTAAGAAAAAAAATACATTAGAGTAATTGTAATCAATGGTAGTCCTTTGTTATGACTAAGGAGATCATGGTCCCCAAATTTTTTATTTTTATATAATTTAATATATAATTTTAAATATATTTTTTAAAAATTTAATATTTTTAATATATTTTATACATTTGATATTCTAAATTTTTATAATAAATTTATATTTATATATAAGGAAAAGTCTTTTTTTTTTCGCGCCTATTTTTTAATTTTACCTTTTAAATATTTTTTAAATAAAATTAATTATTTTATTAATATTATCTTTTAAGTGATCATTAATTTAACCTTTTTTTATTTGATTATTTTTTTGTATTTACTTAATCATTATAAATGAAAATTAATTATAGTAAAATTATAAAAATTATTTATATTTAATTTTATAATTATAATTATAACAATAATTATAATTTTTTATTTTTTATTATCATAAAAAAAGTAAATACAATGTTTTTACTAGTTTATATAAAAATTATGGGATTACGCTTTTGGTTCTTATTTTTGTTCAAAAATATCAAGTTCTAATTTTTTTTAGTCTCAATTTGATCTAGATTTTTTTTGAAAAAATGATGCAATTTGTTTTTTTTTTGTTAAATTTCTTGAATCGATCAAGTTTTTTCATCAAAATTGAAGTTGTGAATAAGGATGGTTTTCTTTGTCGGTCTAATTGACATAATCGTAGTGTCAATTTTGATGAAAAATCTTTGTTATACTCCACGAAATTTAACGAAAAAAATCAAATTGCATCAAATTTTAAAAAATCGAGAGCAAATTGAACCTGAAAAAAACTAGAAGTTCAATTTGATATTTTTGGATGAAAAAATATATTCAAAGGATAATTCAACTAAAATTTTAGTATCCTAAAATATTGACTGAAGACCCGTCACTCTTTGTAATATCAATAAAACAATTGACTATAAATCACCAAAGATCAAGGTTGTAGACTTGAAAATGCCTTAATATGATGGTCATGAACGAGAAAATTTTCCTTTTTTTTTTTTTTTACATTGGATCGTAAGTTCGCATATAAAATCATTGTTTTCTACTTTTTGTGCTTGTGTTTAATTATTTATTTTCTTTTGGGAAATACAGGGACTTTGTATTAGACATGATCAAAGTCAGCAAAGAAAAATAGATTGATTTGATCTTAAACATTATGCCAATTCGAAAACTAACAGAAATGTTTTCTTGATCGGATAAATGCACCATTTTAATTAGGATAAAGGCACAACAAAATCTATTTGAATGATTTAAAAGTTAGATTTATGAAGAGATATTCATTCACATACAAAACTATAATTATTATCTTTTGACCATAATTCATCCAAATTGCGAAAATCACTTAGAAAGAGATTTTCTAACCAAAGATATAGAAATTATATAGATGATGTAAGGTCCACTTTATTTTCTGCCCAATGTTTAAGGGCTGTTCTAATTTGTTGGGCCTCAGGTTGATCCATAGGGTGTCCAAAACCCCTAAACCAGCCTAACCCTCTCATTTAAGCTCACTTTGCAAAACCAATACCTTGCTCATGTTCATTTTCTCTCAACAGTATTCTGCTAGGGTTTGAGTGAGAGCCCCTTTTTCTCCAAGTTTGTAGTGTATTTCCCTCATGTAAGTTAGACTTCACTCTTCTCCTCTCTTTTCCTTTGCCAATTGCACTGTTATGTCTTGAGTCATCCTTATAGACTCATTCTTGCTCTTGTGTCCGTGCTTCCAGCTTACGAAGCTGTTCTTGGAGCTGTAGTACCATTCTGCTTACTTAAACCCCCTCACAGTAGCTCTTGATAAGGTAAGGAAAGCTTGAGTTCACGTGCTTTTTACTATATCTTGTCTGTTTTGACCTTATTTTGTGTCCATATGAGTTGTATGCTGTTTTGGTGGTATGGAATGCCTAGAAAATATTGTTTGGAATGGAAAGTCTGCTGATGCGTCTTTGAACAATGGCGAGATCTGCTGCTTTCGCCCAAGCGAGCTTGTCTTGCCTAGGAAAGAATAGCAGAAACTGGCCTAAGTTCCTGCTCAAGCTCTCGTTCAAGTGGAGAAATTAATGTAAAATTAACCCAAATTCGAAACAGTGACCCAATAAAGCCCAACAGATGAAAACACACTAAAGATGAACAATTAAGCATTGAACAACTGTCAAATGGGTACACAAAGGCTAGTGGAATGGAGGAAAATGATGACTCATCAATGTCCTATTTAAAGAATGAAGTCTGTGAATATGCATGTAATATCTGATTGTATGGGTTAGAATTGATGAGTTTGGTATGACCTTTCATATGGAACATGATTGGATGGTTGGTTATATATATTGGCATGAGATTGGTATGCATCATAAATTTATGCTTGGTTGGTGTGACATGATTTTGGTGTGGTTTAGGACGTAATTCCATGAATCTCTAGGTGAGATCTCATGGTGGTGCCTCATTAGTCAGGACGTAATTCCACGATGGTTTCATGGTGGTGCCTCATGGTCAGGACGTAATTCCATGGCCTCTGTTAGTGGGAGCTCATGGTGGTGCCTCATGGTTAGGACGTAATTCCATGAAGGTTTCGTGGTGGTGCCTCATTATATAATTAAGTAAGGATTCAAGTAAGGATTGCATCCTGACACTCTAATGAGACAGTTAGTCTCACGTAGAGCGTACAGACTCAAGTGATGAGAGTAGCAAGAGGCCCTAGTCTTTGGCAGGATAATGGCCTTAGATATTTGAAGGCTAACCTTGTACGTGGTAGGGTGAAACCCATTGGCAATTGGCTCTATAGAGCAGTAGAGACCATCACAAGTGCAAGCATCCAGTGAATCCGACTGATTATATGTATGTGGATAAATTGAGTCTTAGTGTCTAGTTTGTTGGTCATCACATGCTTGGTTGATTTATGTATCTATGTCCTTTAAAATTGTATGCAATTGTATGATAAAACATTTTTCCACTCCAGCTTACCCTTTTTGATCGCTTGTGTGTTTGTGTGTGGTTTTCTCCTTTTGTGATGATCATCAATTTATTGATGTGAGCAGATGTGAGAACTCCTCGTGGTCATCAGGGTGTCTAGGGTCGGATCCTCTTAATTTTGAGTTCTCTTTTAGGGTTGTAGCCCATGTACTACATTGCTCTTTTAGCATATATTTTAGATACTATTAAACTTATTTTCCGTATTGTTAATGGCATCGTGGTGTGCCTTGATATCTTTCCTAGTTTGTTCTAGATAACTATAAGGAGTGACATTTATACTCTGTGACTTTGCTCTTTATATTATTCATCATGATGTTTCATTTAATTAAGTTATTTATTAAATGGGACGTTACAGATTATACAAGTACTCTTCCACTAAAAAAACCTTTGAGATACTTTCCGAAACGACTAATATATATATATATATATATATATATATATATATATATATATATATATATATATATATTATGAATTATTGATCGTCCATTAATTTGATATAGTTACTCATATGATTGATGCGATTAATAATGAAATGTTTCATTACTCTTTATATAAATATTTGTATTAATTATTTGATTTGTATACATGTTGTATCTATAAATAAGACTCTTCTTATCAGTAATAACACACAGAAAAGTTGCTTCCCATTCTCTCATTCTCAATTCTTCATTCTCTTCTTTTTTTCTATTATCTTTATTTTATAACATTATCAACACCATTTTTCATTATCTTTATTTTCTCTCTAACGATAGTGCTCTGCGTGTCTCAATCTAGGCTCTAACTAATCCTTACTTCATTTACAATTTTATCTTATATTCTTATTCTTGTAATAAGAATTATTTGACTTTAACATTTTTCATCTCCGTCTTATTATTATTATTATTATAATATATATATATATATATATATATATATATATATATATATATATATGTGTGTGTGTGTGTGTGTGTGTGTGTGTGTGTGTGTGTGTGTGTGTATGTGTGTGTGTGTTGGTTTGAGGTGGGGAACACATGGATGTTACCTAACTGTTTTAGAGCCCTTGGAAGGGAATAACTTTGTGGCAAATGGCTGAATTAACATGGTTGGAGTTGGGGATACCCTTACATGTATATGAAAGTAGCACATGGGTACAGGGAATTGTTATGGGAATAGAGGTGGAAATTCTGGTTGTGAGTGTGCTGGTTGTGGCTAGTACGGATGGGTCCAGATAGATTGCCCTCCTCAGTAATTAGCTGACGAGTTTGGTAGTCTTGGGACGTTACGAACTATGTTCGTATATGGGAACTTCACCTGGCATTACGGTGTATGATCCGTAGCATGGTTTCCCGCACGTACTATATCAGTTAGGCGATAGGTATGGTAGCAAGACACCTTGAGGTACTCACTAGAAGACGTAGAACACGATTAACATGGTGGTGGCCATGTGATGTGATATCAAAGGATGGAATTCCTTTGGTATGATTGTGTGATTTGTATAATTGTTCCACACACACACACACACACAAATATATATATATATATATATATATATATATATGTTTATTTTGTTGGCTCACCCTATTTGCTTGTGTTTGGCGATGACCGTGTACGCGGTACACGGGAGCAAATGATGTTGCAGGTGGATTTGGAAACTCATGGGAACAATTTTATTGAGTTTTTATCACTTATGGTTTTGGAATAAAGTAGTAAACTATTATGAGACTGTTTTGGTATTTTATTGAATTTTGAGAAATTTGAATTTAGAGTTATCTTTATTATGAAATAAATTATTTGAAATTTCCTGCGTTTTTAGGAAATGGATTTATAATTAATAAGTTTTTATTTTCTTATTTTATTTTATTATTTAAACCCGTAATATCCAGTCGGGATGTTACACATGATGTGGTGGAGTGTATTTTGTTGGCAATATGTAATCTTCATGTGTTGCATGTTGGGAGTGTTTTGCCTTACTTGAAGACTCTTATTAGAGTTAAGTGTTGTATGAGGTTTTCCGTACCTAGAGACCCAGTTATGACTCTTTCGCCTGTGTGAAGCAGTGGAAATGGATCCTCTTCGCCTGTGTGAAGCAGTGATAGAGGATTGGTTCGAGTGTTGTACTCTCTCGCTTGTGTGAAGCAGTGGGGAGGGGAAAGATGTTTCACCTTATTTCGGCTCGTTGCGAGTATAGTATCGACATTTCTACTCATAATTGATGGGGAAAACAACAATAAACAATATACCAGAGAATGCAGCGGATATAATTTCCCCTAACTTGCAAGAATCTATGAGGAGCAATAATCAAAGAGCAACAATAATAAATCAACAAAAACACAAATAAAGGCACCAAGATTTTTAACGTGGAAAACCCCTCAAATCAAGGGTAAAAACCACGAGTCGTCCAGACCAAAGAAATAGCTTCACTATGATCAACAAGAGTACAAAAGAGTCTTAATCA
>Ga0209589_1004504_pt1 | contig 24030 bp, 28 predicted proteins | sample CowpeawhiteBW_FD_187525 | JGI IMG/M metagenome (GOLD analysis project Ga0209589, IMG submission 187525) | Root nodule microbial communities of legume samples collected from California USA - Cow pea white BW (SPAdes) (version 2) | ecosystem: Host-associated > Plants > Roots > Nodule | place: USA...
AAAAATATATATATATATATATATATATATATATATATATATATATATATATATATATATATATATATATATATCATCAAATTGTAATAACTTTAAGTATAACCAACCGCTAATGTTTATATCAGTTGAGTATATAATGACATTGCACATAAAACTAAATATTTGTAATATATATTTTTGTATTATCAATCTAGTGCAAAATTCATAAGAAAGAAGAAAAGCCAAACATTATTTATGGATACAAATATCTCTATAAAAATAAAAATAGAAGAATATATTACATACACAGTGCACATCTTCCACGTTTAAACTCTTTGACAGTACAATCTTGGCATTCTCATTACACTCAATACACTTGTTCTTTTGAAAAAAAAATAAAATTGACAATACCTACAATTTACACAAAACTTATCTTCTCACTTTGAAACCTCCCAAAACCTTCTCCGCAACTTTCTTCAAAGTGTTTAAAGAAATATTTAAAAATGTATTCATGATATTCTCGAAAAGTACCAGCATGCAACTTAAAAATTATATGTAACACAACCTATTTCCATTAAAAAAAAAGTTAATTATTGATATTTGTATTTATTCAGTTATTTCAACTTTGTTGCAAACTTCACAATAACAATATTCCAATGTTAGAAATAACTCAGAGAAGTCCTGTAGATTTCTTCGAAAAACCACATGCATCTTTCATGAATGCACATAATGAAAAAAACCAAAACTTATAAAAAATTAACAAAACAATACCTTGATGCTGCAAACATATTTCACAAGTATTCCTTCAAGAATTTCAGAAGATAAAAGATCTTTTAGCTTGAAATGAAAGTTTTTTTTCCATAAAACTCATAAAAGATGTCACCGGAGTTGAAGCAACAATCATAGAAAGATTGTTTCTTTCTTTCTCAACACTATTACTATTAGCCTTGTTATCACTATTTTCTAATTTTTTTAATATTGATTGTATAGACTTTATTGGGTTTTCAACATGTAACCCAAAGTTGAAACAATCTCATTGTTGACATCTTCCTCTTTGATTCTATTATTATCACAAAGAAGTTGATTTTGCACAATCTCAGTCTTAGGTATGCTCTTCATCACAAACAATAATTATTACACCTTTATCCTCTACTTGGGTTTTAGGTTCATCACTCTTGTGTTCCTTTTCACAAATTACCAACATTCTTGCTTCATCACTCACTTGACTTTTAAAGTTTTTTTCATCCATGGCATATTTTTTACTTTCATTCTCCTCCTTGCTTTTTACCAAATTTATTAGATTTTTAATCTTTTGTAACCTAGATTTTTCGCATCGCTTGTGATATGAATTAGTAGATACCTCAACAAAAGTTTGGCCTTTTTTTATCAGGTTCGGCCTAGAGAACCACATATAGGACATTGTGCCTTCATAGCAAAGGCAAATTCCCTTTTCAAACCTGAACGAATTTCATACAACTCTACAAATTATTCTGATGAATTTGTATTGTTCACCATGTAGGCGGTGGGTACAAAATCAATCGGTAAAAATTTATTTGTATTGTTTTCCATGTAGTGGGTGGATACAAAATCAATCCATAAAAGTTTAAAATTTGAAGTTCTGTGAATAAAAGTGGTTATAAATAATATAAGATTGTAACAAGGTGTGAACATGCAAGCAATTGAAAAATGTAAAAGAAAAAAAAAAGTATTTAAAGAAGACTTAAGAGATTTGATAATTGAGTTTGATAAAAGTAGGAGAATAAAGAAAAGAATGAACATAGAGACCGAGACAAAGAAATGTTGCTTATCGTAAGAGGTAAGAGAAGACGAAGAAAGTGTGTCTGATTTATCTAGAACCCAAAGTAATCTTACCACCATAAAGTTGTGTATTTTTATTCTTCTTCTCTCTCATACCTTAGTTCGCCTTTTTGTCTTCTCTATCGTATTTTGTATAAATTATTTTTTATTTATTACTTTAAAATTTAAATTATTAATAACTATATATATATAATGAAATTTTATCAATTAAAAAATGTAAAAGAAAAAATAAATTATGCTTACCTTAAAATAAGACAAAGAAAGTGTGTATGATTTATTTAGAATCCAAAGTAAACCTAGCATCACAGAGTTGTGTATTTTTATTCTCCTACTCTCTCTTTTATTAGTTCGTTTTTTTGTCTTCTCTAACGTATTTTATACAAATTATTCTTCATTCATTACTTTAAAATTTAAATTATTAATAAATGTGTATATATATATATAATGAGAATTTATCAATCGGAAAATGTAAAAAAAAAATAAAGAGAAAGGAATTAAGAGTTGAGTTTGATAAAAATAGGATAATAAAGAAAAGAATAAACATAAAGATTGAGACAAAGAAATGCTACTTACCTTAAGAGAAGACAGAAAAAGTGTATGTGATCTATCTATAATAGAAAATAATCCTACCAACATAGAGTTGTGTATTTTTATTCTCTTTCTCTCTCCTTCATTAGTTCATTTTTTCGTCTTCTATATCGTATTTTGTATAAATTATTTTTCATTTTAAAATTTAAATTATTAATAATTATATATATAATGAAAATTTATCAATTGAAAAATGTAAATGAAAAAAGAAATTGTGCTTACCTCAGAAAAGTAGACAAAGAAAGTGTGTGTGATTTATCTAGAATCCAAAGTAAACCTACCACCACAGAGTTGTGTATTTTTATTGTCCCTTTGTCCTTCATTTGTTCTTCTTTTCGTCTCCTCTATCGTACTTTGTACAAATTATTTTTCATTCATTACTTTAAAATTTAAATTATTAATAAGTGTATATATATATATATATATATATATATATATATATATATAATGAGGAATTAAGAGATTTCAGAAGTGAGTTTGAAAAAAGTAGGAGAATAAAGAAAAGACAAAGAAATGCTCCTTACCTTAAGAGAAGATGAAGAAAGTGTCTGATTTACCTAGAACTAAAAGTAATTGTACCAACACAGAGTTGTGTATTTTTATTCTCTTTCTTTGTCCTTCATTAGTTCATTTTTTTGTCTTCTCTATCGTATTTTGTATAAATTATTTTTCATTCATTACTTTAAAATTTAAATTATTAATAACTATATATATAATGAGAATTTATCAATTGAAAAATGTAAAAGAAAAAAGAAATTGTGCTTACCTCAAAAAAGTAGACAAAGAAAGTGTGTGTGATTTATCTATAATACAAAGTAAACCTACCAAACAAAGTTGTGTATTTTTATTGTCCCTCTCTCATTCATTAGTTCGTCTTTTCGTCTTCTCTATCGTATTTTGTACAAAGTATTTTTCATTCATTACTTTAAAATTAAAATTATTAATAAGTGTATATATATAATGAGAATTTATCAATTAAAAATTTTAAAAGAAAAAAATAGGGTTTAAAGAAGAATTAAAAGATTTTAGAATTCAGTTTGACAAAAGTAGGAGAATAAAAAAAGAATAAGCATAAAGAGTGAGACAAAGAAATGCTCCATACCATAAGAGAAGATGAAGAAAGTGTTTGATTTATCTAGAACCAAAAATAACCATACCAACACAGAGTTGTGTATTTTTATTCTCTTTCTCTCTCCTTCATTAGTTAGTTTTTTCCTCTTCTCTATTGTATTTTGTATAAATTATTTTTCACTCATTACTTTAAAATTTAAATTATTAATAAGTATATATATATATATATAAAATAAGAATTTATCAATTGAAAAATATAAAAGAAAAAAGAAATTGTGCGTACCTCAGAAAAGTAGACAAAGAAAGTGTGTGTGTATGTGTGTGTGTGTGTGATTTATTTAGAATCCAAAGTAAACCTACCACCACAGAGTTGTGTATTTTGATTGTCCCTCTTTCCTTCATTTGTTCGTCTTTTCCTCTCCTCCATCGTACTTTGTACAAATTATTTTTCATCCATTACTTTAAAATATAAATTATTAATAAGTGTTTGAAGAAGAATTAAGAGATTTCAGAATTGAGTTTGACAAAAGTAGGAGAATAAAGAAAAGAATAAACATAAAAACTGAGACAAAGAAAGTGTGTCTGATTTATCTAGAACCAAATATAATTCTACTAACACAGAGATGTGTATTTTTATTCTCTTTTTCTTTCCTTCATTAATTCTTTTTTTATTGTTTTCTCTACTTATTTTGTATAAATTATTTTTCATTCATTACTTTAAAATTTAAGTTATTAATCTCTCTCTCTCTCTCTATATATATATATATATACATATATATATATATATATAATGAAAAATTATCAATTGAAAAATGTAAAAGAAAAAAGAAATTGTAGTTACCTGAAAAGTACACAAAAAAAGTGTGTCTGATTTATCTAGAATCCAAAGTAATCCTACCACCATAGAGTTGTGTATTTTTATTCTTCATCTCTCTTTCGTTAGTTCGTATTTTCGTTTTCTCTATCGTATTTTCGTTTTCTCTATCGAATTGTTTACAAAGTATTCTTCATTCATTAGTTTAAAATTTAAATTATTAATAAAAGTGTGTGTATATATAATGAGAATTTATCAATTGAAAAATGTAAGAAAATTAGGGTTTAAAGAGGAATAAAAAGATTTCAGGAGTTTGATAAAAGTAGGAGAATAAAGAATAGAATAAACACAAGGACCGAGACAAAGAAAGTGTATCTCATTTATCTAGAACCAAAAATATTTTCACCAACACAGAGTTATGAATTTTTATTCTCTTTCTCTTTTCTTGATTAATTCTTTTTTTATTGTTTTCTCTATCTTATTTTGTATAAATTATTTTTCATTCATTACTTTAGAATCTAAATTATTAATCTCTCTCTCTCTCTCTATATATATATATATATATATATATGTATATATATATATATATATATATATATATATATATATATATATATAATGAAAAATAATCAATTGAAAAATGTAAAAGAAAAAAGAAATTGTGCTTACTTGAAAAGTAGGCAGAGAAAGTGTGTCTGATTTTTCTAGAATCCAAAGTAATCCTACCACCACAGAGTTGTGTATTTTTATTCTTCCTCCCTCTTTCATTAGTTCGTATTTTCGTTTTCTCTATCGTATTTTGTACAAATTATTTTTCATTCATTACTTTGAAATTTAAATTATTAATAAAAGTGTGTGTATATATAATGAAAATTTATCAATTGAAAAATGTAAAAAAAGTAGGATTTAAAGAGGAATTAACAAATTTCATAATTGAGTTTGATAAAAGTAGGAGAATAAGGAATAGAAAAAACACAAGGACCGAGACAAAGAAAGTGTGTTGATTTATCTAGAACCAAAAATAATTCCACCGTAGAGTTATGAATTTTTATTCTCTTTCTCTTTCCTTGATTAATTCTTTTTTTATTTTTTTCTCTATCTTATTTTGTATAAATTATTTTTCATTCATTACTTTAGAATCTAAATTATTAATATCTCTCTCTCTCTCTATATATATATATATATATAATGAAAAATAATCAATTAAAAAATGTAAAAGAAAAAAGAAATTGTGCTTACTTGAAAAGTAGGCAAAGAAAGTGTGTCTGATTTATCTAGAATCCAAAGTAATCCTACCACCACAGAGTTGTTGTGTATTTTTATTCTTCCTCCCTCTTTCATTAGTTCGTATTTTCGTTTTCTCTATCGTATTTTGTACAAAGTATTTTTCATTCATTACTTTCAAATTTAAATTATTAATAAAAGTGTGTGTATATATAATGAGAATTTATCAATTGAAAAATGTAAAAAAAGTAGGTTTTAAAGAGGAATTAACAGATTTCAGAATTGAGTTTGATAAAAGTAGGAGAATAAAGAATAGAATAAACACAAGGACCGAGACAAAGAAAGTGTGTTGATTTATCTAGAACCAAAAATAATTCCACCAACACAGAGTTATGAACTTTTATTCTCTTTCTCTTTCCTTGACTAATTCTTTTTTTATTTTTTTCTCTATCTTATTTTGTATAAATTATTTTTCATTCATTACTTTAGAATTTAAATTATTAATCTCTCTCTCTCTCTCTCTCTCTCTCTCTCTATATATATATATATAATGAAAAATAATCAATTGAAAAATGTAAAAGAAAAAAGAAATTGTGCTTACTTGAAAAGTAGGCAAAGAAAGTGTGTCTGATTTATCTAGAATCCAAAGTAATCCTACCACCACAGAGTTGTGTATTTTTATTCTTCCTCCCTCTTTCATTAGTTCGTATTTTCGTTTCCCCTATCGTATTTTGTACAAAGTATTTTTCATTCATTACTTTCAAATTTAAATTATTAATAAAAGTGTGTGTATATATAATGAGAATTTATCCATTGAAAAATGTAAAAAAAGTAGGGTTTAAAGAGGAATTAACAGATTTTAGAATTGAGTTTAATAAAAGTAGGAGAATAAAGAATAGAATAAACACAAGGACCGAGACAAAGTAAGTGTGTTGATTTATCTAGAACCAAAAATAATTCCACCAACACAGAGTTATGAATTTTTATTCTCTTTCTCTTTCCTTGATTAATTCTTTTTTATTTTTTTCTCTATCTTATTTTGTATAAATTATTTTTCATTCATTACTTTAGAATTTAAATTATTAATCTCTCTCTCTCTCTCTCTCTATATATATATATATAATGAAAAATAATCAATTGAAAAATGTAAAAGAAAAAAGATATTGTGCTTACTTGAAAAGTAGGCAAAGAAAGTGTGTCTGATTTATCTAGAATCCAAAGTAATCCTACCACCACAGAGTTGTGTATTTTTATTCTTCCTCTCTCTTTCATTAGTTCGTCTTTTCGTTTTCTCTATCGTATTTTGTACAAATTATTTTTCATTCATTACTTTAAATTTTAAATTATTAATAAAAGTGTGTGTATATATAATGAGAATTTATCAATTGAAAAATGTAAAAATAGTGTTTAAAGAAGAATTAAGAGATTTCAGAATTGAGTTTGATAAAAGTAGGAGAATAAAGAATAGAATAAACACAACGACAGAGACAAAGAAAGTGTGTCTGATTTATCTAGAACAAAAACTAATTCTACCAACATAGTTATAAATTTTTATTCTCTTTCTCTACCCTTCATTAATTCTTTTTTTATTGTTTTGTCTATTTTATTTTGTATAAATTATTTTTCATTCATTACTTTAGAATTTAAATTATTAATCTCTCTCTCTCTCTCTCTCTCTCTCTCTATATATATATATATATATATATATATATATATTTAATTAAAAATTATCAATTGAAAAATGTGAAAGAAAAAAGAAATTGTGCTTCCGTGAAAAGTAGAGAAAGAAAGTGTGTCTGATTTATCTAGAATCCAAAGTAATCCTGCCACTAAAGAGTTGTGTATTTTTATTCTTCCTATCTTTTTCATTTGTTCTCTTTTCATTTTTTCCATTGTATTTTCGTTTTCTCTATTGTATTTTGTACAAAGTATTTTTCATTCAGTACTTTAAAATTTAAATTATTAATAAAAGTGTGTGTATATATAATGAGAATTTATCAATTAAAAAATGTAAAAAAAAGTAGAGTTTAAAGAGGAATTAACAGATTTCAGAATTGAGTTTGATAAAAGTATGAGAATAAAGAATAGAATAAACACAAGGACCGAGACAAAGAATGTTGTTGATTTATCCAGAACCAAGAATAATTTCACCAACACAGAGTTATGAATTTTTATTCTCTTTCTCTTTCCTTGATTAATTCTTTTTTTATTGTTTTCTCTATCTTATTTTGTATAAATTATTTTTCATTCATTACTTTAGAATTTAAATTATTAATCTCTCTCTCTCTCTATATATATATATATAATGAAAAATAATCAATTGAAAAATGTAAAAGAAAAAAGAAATTGTGCTTACCTGAAAAGTAGGCAAAGAAAGTGTGTCTGATTTATCTAAAATCCAAAGTAATTTTACCACCAAAGAGTTATGTATTTTTATTCTTCCTCCCTCTTTCATTAGTTCGTCTTTTTGTTTTCTCTATCGTATTTTGTATAAATTATTTTTCACTCATTACTTTAAAATTTAAATTATTAATAATAGTGTGTGTATATATAATGAGAATTTATCAATTGAAAAATGTAAAAATAGGGTTTAAAGAAGAATTAAGAGATTTCAGAATTGAATTTGATAAAAGTAGGAGAATAAAGAATAGAATAAACACAACGACCTAGACAAAGAAAGTGTTTCTGATTTATTTAGAACCAAAAATAATTCTACCCACATAGTTATGAATTTTTATTCTCTTTCTCTTCCCTTCATTAATTTTTTTTATTGTGTTGTGTATCTTATTTTGTATAAAGTATTTTTCATTCATTACTTTAAAATTTAAGTTATTAATCTCTCTCTCCCTCTCTCTCTCTCTCTCTCTCTATATATATATATATAGATATATAATGAAAAATTATCAATTGAAAAATGTAAAAGAAAAAAGAAATTGTGCTTACGTGAAAAGTAGACAAAGAAAATATGTCTGATTTATCTAGAATCCAAAGTAATCCTGCCACCAAAGAGTTGTGTATTTTTATTCTTCATCGCTCTTTCATTAATTCGTCTTTTCCTTTTCTCTATCGTATTTTGTACAAATTATTTCTCATTCATTACTTATAAATTTAAAGAGGAATTAAGAGATTTCAAAATTGAGTTTGATAAAAGTATGAGAATAAAGAATAGAATAAGCACAAGGACCGAGACAAAGAAAGTGTGTCTGGTTTATCTAGAACCAAAAATAATTCTACCAACACAAAGTTATGAATTTTTATTCTCTTTCTCTTTCCTTCATTTATTCTTTTTTTATTGTTTTTTCTATCTTATTTTGTATAAATTATTTTTCATTCATTACTCTGTAATTTAAATTATTAATCTCTCTCTCCCTCTCTCTCTCTATATATATATAATGAAAAATTATCAATTGAAAAATGTAAAAGAAAAAAGAAATTGTGCTTACCTGAAAAGTAGACAAAGAAAGTGTGTTTGATTTATATAGAATTCAATGTAATCCTACCACCACAAAGTTGTGTATTTTTATTCTTCCTCTCTCTTTCATTAGTTTGTCTTTTTGTTTTCTCTATCTTATTTTGTACAAATTATTTTTCATTCATTGCTTTAAAATTTAAATTATTAATAAAAGTGTCTGTATATATAATGAGAATTTATCAATTGAAAAATGTAAAAAAAAAATAGGGTTTAAAGAGGAATTAGGAGATTTCAGATCTGAGTTTGATAAAAGTAGGAGAATAAAGAATAGAATAAACACAACACCGAGACAAAGGAAGTGTGTCTGATTTATCTAGAACCAAAAATAATTCTACCAACATAGTTATGAATTTTTATTCTCTTTCTCCTCCCTTCATTAATTCTTTTTTTATTGTTTTGTCTATCTTATTTTGTATAAATTATTTTACATTCATTACTTTAGAATTTAAATTATTAATCTCTATCTCTCTCTCTCTCTCTTTATATATATATATATATATATATATATATATATATATATATATATATATAATGAAAAATTATCAATTGAAAAATGTAAAAGAAAAAAGAAATGGTGCTCACGTGAGAAGTAGACAAAGAAAGTGTGTCTGATTTTTCTAGAATCCAAAGTAATCCTGCCACCAAAGAGTTGTGTATTTTTATTCTTTCTCTCTCTTTCATTAGTTCATCTTTTCGTTTTCTCTATCGTATTTTGTACAAATTATTTTTCATTCATTACTTTTTTATTTAAATTATCAATATAAATGTGTGTGTATATATAATGAAAATTTATCAATTGAAAAATGTAAAAAATTATAGGGTTTAAAGAGGAATTAAGAGATATCAGAATTGAGTTTGATAAAACTAAGAGAATAAAGAATAGAATAAACACAACGACTGAGACAAAGAAATGCTTTTTACCTTAAAAGAGGAGGAAGAAAGTGTGTTTGATTTATCTATAACCGAAAGTAATCCTACCAACACATAGTTGCATATTTTTTTTCTCTTTTTCTCTCCTTCATTAATTTATTTTTTTGTCTTCTTTATTTTATTTTTTATTAATTATTTTTCATTCATTACTTTAAAATTTAAATTATTAATAACCATATATATATATATATAATCAAAATTTATTAATTGAAAAATGTAAAAGAAAAAAGAGTTTGTGCTTATCTTAAAAGTAGACTAAGAAAGTGTGTCTGATTTATCTAGAATCCAAAGTAAACCTACCACCACAAAGTTTTGTATTTTTATTCTCCTTATTTCTGCTTCATTAGTTCATCTTTTTATCTTTTCTATCGTATTGAAAATTAAGAAATAGGATTTAAAGAAGAATTAAGAGATTTGATAAAAGTAAGAGAATAAAGAAAATAATGAACACAATGACGGAGACAAGGAAATATTGCTTATCTTGAAAGAAAAATTTTATTTGTCTCTCTCCCTCTCTCTTCGATATAAATAAATAAAAAAATATATATAAATTCAAAATTTTATATCTTTTTTAATACATGTAATAACACACTAGTTTTTTAAATTTTTCTCTTAAAATTGTAATTATATATCTTTTAAACGTCATTTATATCCATTTTTAATACATGTAATAACACACTAGTTTTTTAATTTTCTTCTCAAAATTGTGTTAACCTCATGCAACTCCACAAAGAGTTCTGAATTTGTATTGTTTGGTACAAAATCAATCAACAATGGCCAAGAATGTGAAGAGGTGTGAATATTAGTGATTATAAATAATATAAATGCTAAGCGAGTGTGTACATGCACTCAATTGGGAAAGGTAAAAGAAAAAAAAAAAATCTAACGAGGAGTTATGATATATGAAAATGGAGTTCGATGAAAGTATTGAAATAAAGAAAAGAACCGAGACAAAGACTAATACAAAGAAATATTGTTTACCGAAGATAAAGAAAATGTGTTAGATTAATCTAAAATCCAAAGTAATCCTACGCTTGCATGTTTATTCTCATTCTCTTTCCTTTAATTACCGATCTTTTCTCATTTTTACCCTCATATTTTATATAAATTTTAAATAAAGTTCAATATAAAATATAAATTTAAATAAACTCAATATTACTAAAAATATTATTTATAATAAAAATATCATTATAACATTTATATAAAAGTTAAATTTGGTCATAATTTAAAAATGAATGAAACTATTTTCATTTAAAAAGTAATTGGATTAAATTAAGACAAAATAATAAATATAGAGACTAAATTGAAATTTTTCACACAACACTTATTTCAACAATAACATGTGGCACTATCACTGTCACATCACATTATTTTTGTCACATAACCCCTTTGGCACATGAAAATCTTTATTTTAATTAAAAAAGTTAAAAAATCAAACAAATAAATAAAAAAGCTGAAGTTGACACATCATACATAAGTTAATGTCGTTAATATTGTACTAACAGAAAAAAAACAAATTGTAACAATTAAAAAATAACTCCAAATTCAAACTAAAAAAATTAATTACATTTTTGAAAGAAAAAAGAAAAACGAGTACTAACTGACAGTATAAATATAAATAATTTGTTGAACAATTAAAAATATATTATTTAAATTAAGAAATTCAAATTAATAATTTTTAATTTGATGAGCTAAAAAAACTTAAGTTTATATTTATCATTTATGTGTTTCTTCTCACGAACAATAATCATTATATTTTTATTTTCCACTTGCATTTACATTCATTACGCTTGTGTGTGTGTTCTTTTTACAAAAAATGTTACTTCATTACTGACATGACTCTTAAGTTCCTTTGCATTATTACATCACTTTTTACTTCTTTCTCACTTAGAGCATCACTAGTATCATCTCTTGTTCTTGTCAATCTTGGAAAGTTATTAATTTTTGGTTTAGATAAATCATTTTTTTTCATTGCTTATAAAATAAATTAACAAATACCTCAACTAAATTTTTGAACTGTTTGGTTTAAGTTTGACCTAGAGAACCATAGAAGTGAAATTGTACCTTGATAGCATAGAAATTGAAGTAATTTGAATAAAATGTTTGTAAAAGTCTTAAGATTGCATTAGTGTGAGCATGAAATTGAGAAATGCAAAACAAATTATAATTAGGATTTAAAGGAGAACTAAGAGATTTAAGAATTGAATTTATAGAATAGAAAATAAATTAAAGATATTTTACCTTAACCTAAAATAAGATAAAGAAAAAGATGTTTGACTTGTCCAAAATCCAAAGCCGAAAAACAAAAGTTCAAGGTAATCCAAAACTCAAAATAATTTTGCAACAACAATGTCTTATTTTAATCTCTTCCCTTCATCTTCTTCTCCATGTCTTAAATACATTAATTTTTATGCATTATTTTAAAATTTAATTTATATTATGTAAATTTATATTTAATGAGAATTTATTGATTATCAACAACGGATCTTCACCAAAATTTTTTTGGAACCCAAAATAATATACTCAAAATTTATATATTTAATATTACTGTAACTAATTCAATGAAAATGAATACATAATCTAGTATAAAATTACACATATATAAAGGAATGTTTATCGTTTTTTCATATTTTTGAACTCATGTTAATTGAATCATAATTAAATTTTTCGGTTAACTTTTTTTGATGTAAATAATCATATTATCTGCAACATATTTATTTTTCATTTTATTAACGTTCATTTGATTCAAAAAGTCTTCACAAACTTTCCTTTCATTGTTATGCGATAAGCAACCATATTATCATATTTTCATCTTCATCGACAGTTCCTCTATCAATTTTAAAAAATAAATTTATTCTTTTGTTTTTCATCAATATACATAGTTAAAAAAGAAGTTTAAGATTAAAAAATAATTTATCGTAACCTAATCAAAAGTTGAGAGACATAATTATTAAAAGAATTATGATAATCAAGTTACAATTAAAATTGACTATGAAAAATCACATAGTACATTACTTCTTCTTCTATATTAATAAAAAATGAATATAGAAAAATATCATGAGATAATAAATAGTGCTAAATGTTAAACAAATATTTCACTATCAAGTGAGATAAGAGAAAGTTACATTTTTTATTTATTTAAGAATGGAAGAGAAACTCAAAAAATAAATAAGTATGAGAGATAAATACAACATATGAAAAATTCAAAAGACAATGAAAGAGAAAATAAAAAATATCTTGATAATTTTGTTTTTCGTTATATATTTGATTTTATGTTTTATTATTTATTAATAGACTTTATAAAATAAATAAAAAATATATAATTTAATTTTCATTAATTTCTAATATAATATTATTTAATTTAAAAAGATGTGTACAATTTTAAATATTAAATAATTTTAAAATATTTAAAATGTAAATAATGTAAAAAAAATTCAAAAAATTTTGGAGACCCCGCCTGCCCCTGATTATCAAAGTATATTAATGAATATAAAATTAATAATTATACACTTTTTTTGAATAATCTAGTTATTATTTTCAAGTTTTATCATAAAAATTATACATTAGTAAATAAAAATAATTTTAAATATTATTTTATTATTATAAAAGCTTGATAAACTTTAACAAATACAATAACATACTGGTTAAATAATAGTAGTCGAGAAAAACTACTACATATATTCCAATTAAATTTAACTTATAAAAATAGGTTAGTGTTTTTAAACACTTACCGTTTCTCAATCATAAATAAACTAAGAAAGAAATTAAATGCTCCATAAGAAAGAATGGTAAAAAAATCCAACACACTCCAATAAAAAAATTCAAATTCTTTTTATCTCCAATGTCTATACTTTTAACTAACTCTGTTTACTTCAACTGATTTTTGTTTTCAAATGCTTGTACGTCACATTATTAAAAAATAATTTTAAACAAAATCATTTTTTTTTCAAAAGTGATTTTTTCAAATATTCCTAAAACAAACACACTTCACCACTATCTTTCAATTCAATATAACGAAAAACCAGTCCTATAAATAATAACCAAACTTAACATAGAACTTGTTTGTGTCTTAAAAAGTTCATTCTATGTTTGGATGTCCACAGTTTTCAAATATAAGTTTATCACAGTGTACCATCAAACGTTTGATCTTGTCTTGTTTTGATCCATAGAACATAGTCAAAGATGTGTTCTTCCACACACCCACCAAAATCCAGAAAACACGTCTGCAAAATTAGGTCTCTAAAGTAACATACTCAAAGCAAAATATGCTTCAAAATTGAGGAATTTGCTTATGTAATAAAGAGGTCCCCTGAAAGATCATCATGTGATAATATTTCCAATAGTTGTTGATCTGCAACAATGAGAATAATAGTATAAGAAGAAATAACCAATGAAACTCAAGAAAAAAAAACATGTGCTACAAACAACAATGACGGATTTAAAACCCTAAGTAAGTGAAGACAAATCAAGTATTTGTACACTCTCAACTATATACTTATGTCTATAACAAAGTATCGATCAATAGGTTCAAATATATAAATTTGAGGTGACAAAATATTTTTTTTTTCAAACCTTATCTTGATCTAGCTTTGTAAATCCAAATTTATTGATCCATATTGATTCAGCTTCACTAGCAGCAGGTAGAACAAATCGTTTCACTTTCAATGATCCAAGCAAACCCTCAATGCAAGAAAACAGAGATTGAAAGTAACCCTGAAAGAAAATAACATCATTTTCAGAAAAAAAAATATATTTCACACAATTTTATTTTACTTTTTCTCAAGTATATTAACCAACCTGTCCCTGAAAATCAGTAACAGTAGCCACTAAGGGAAGTTCTGCAATTTCTGACCCAAACACACGAAAAATTCCAGCAGACACAACCACTTCGCTGCAAAAATATCAAACACATTCAACATTCATAGTTTCTTTCAAACAAGGAAAAAAAAATGTTGAACAAGAACACACTTCACTTACTTCACAGTGAGTAACATGCAGTACATTCCACTAAAATCTTCACCTATAATGTTCCTTCTGTGGAATTCAAATAACAAAAACTGAATTTATCATGTGTTCATGCATATCAGAAAAGAAAGGTGATAGAACGAATCAAAGTTGATTCTGCTAACCCAAAAATCATTGCTGGAATGTAATCAATGCCGGTTGTAGTATGAACTATTGGATCAAATTGCTCCTACAAAACATAGTTATAATTCTAAGTAGTTAATTTGAAAACAAATATTAAGTAAATAATGTATTGTAATACACTTACATGAAAAATAGCAACAACTTTTGAAAGCAATTGTCTTGTCTCTTCAGATTCACCCACTTTCCAGTTCAGAAGCCTCCATTTTATACGAATATCAGACCCAAATTCTAAGCCTTTGTTATTGTATTTCTTTTTTATCAAACTCAAGAGAGGATTTGGAAGATTCTCTTCTCCACGAGCCACCAAATTCACTAAGGTAGTATTAATGTTCTCACATTCTGAACAGCAAAACCAATTCCCTTCAGGTAATTCCTGGAAGAAAACAACACTAGTTAACAATTGCATGCATTAATTAAATCAAATAAAAAAAATAAAATAAAAAAAACAGAGAAGAAAAACAAATATACAACACCTCTATGTTCTGCATATTATGATCCTTCAAACACCCAATATGATACTCTTTTTCGCACTGCAAACACACATTTATTGGAAAAATTTTACTTAAACAGATAGAATATAGTAACTGATATGTATTTTATTAAGGCATCATAATTAGCATTTTGAATTAAACAACACCTGATCACAGATAATCACTGTTCGAGGTCCAAAGCTTTTGCTGAAATCTTGGCCTCTGAAGTGTATGAAATGAAACATGTGAGAGATAATACAAAAGAATTTGCAGTAAAACAGAAAAAAAATGCTAATCAGCATTTAATTAGAGATATATAATTTAAAAGAGAACAAAATTTTATTTTTATTCATTTCTACATCTTAATATATTTATAAACTACCTCTTCAAAATATTTTCTGGCTTTTCTATATAAGATTCAGGGATCGATTCTCGTCATTTTTTCAAGTCAAATAACATCTGTGAGACAGTGGCAGAGCAGACTTCATTTTAATTACATTTTATAAACATTTTTTCTAGTTTTTTTAAGATTCTATAGATGTTGTGAAATTTCAGAAGTTTTATAATATAAAGGGATGATGTTTCATTAAAATCATCCTTTAAAAACATTATACTATAAAACCTAGTATTTGTTATACTCTAAATTTTTTGTTGTTGTTCATAAGGAAGGAGAAAAATCAAGCATTATTTATGCATGTATTAACAATAACCTCACTAAAAGATAGAAGAATATATTACCTACACAATGCACATCCACCAAGTTCAAATTCTTTGACAACACGAATGCATCTCTGGTTCATCTGTTCTAAGGGATCAATGTCTTCAACTCTCCCTGCAACCTTGGTATTCTCGTTATGCTCAATACATTTGTTGTCTTGAAACAAATTTTGACAATACCTACAATACCATGTACCACTTGGAATACATGGAAGAGATACACATTCTGCAACAATAAAAATATCAAAGCTTTATATCAAAAGTCAATCTCAAGTTAATTTAAATGGAAAGACAAATATGTTTTATACATACAAAACCATATGACAAAAGTGATAATTATTAGATCAACTAAAAATAATTTTTAATAGGTAAATACATATAATTAATATATCAACACACTACTTGAAATAAAAAGGTAAAACTTCACCTGGGTGAAAAGCTCTTGGGCATCCATCGCAACACAAAAGATTTCCTCCATCTCTGCATATACTACATAGGTCATCATTATCATTGGTAGAAAATTTCCGACCTTGTGATAGGGAGATAGACAAATCATGGAGTGATAGTCCATTAGATACAAATATGTGCACATAACTACAAAGAAATTGAAAAAAACAATAATGTTTAAGGGAACAAGAAAAAGTATTAGACCTTTTGAAAAAAATATCATAGTACAACTCTTAATTGTCATGTTCAAGGAAATCATGAGAAGTATAGAAAAATTCTTATCGTTCTAGAAGGAAAAAAAGTAAGAAAAGATTCATCAAAGAAATATAATATTGTTGAAATTTCTATATATATATTATATGAGTTAAGGTTATTGAGAGATTATGGTTCCATATGGTTACATGACGTTAGTCTTATACATATAAGACATTTGACACCACTTTTATCCTCAAAATCTTAAGACAATAATGTTATGGGTCTTTGATCATATATAATGTTTAACTTTGTCTATTTTATCTAATGTGAAACTTTTGACTAACGCTTACTATTCCCAACAAATATTAAGTATTTTAATGCATAATTAGTAAAAAAAAAACTATAATAAATTTACAACCATACACAAAATAAACAAAAACTCACGGCTTTCGTCGCGATGCCCAACCTGCATGTGCTTCAAATTGCGAAGGACTAATCTGTTCATGTTTTACATAAAATGTATGATTACAATTGAAGTTATTGAAACAACATCATTACCACATAATAAATATTTACCTCACGATTGCAACAATTACATACAATTCCAGATCCCTTCTTATATCCAGATAATAGGTTCTGCCCACATAACATAAAATACATTCAAAAAAGTTAAAAGTAAAAAAAAAAAAAAACAAGAATATAAGTATAAGAGTAAGAAATTATGAAGATAACCTTTCCATGAATATAGTATCCAACTTGAGTTCCATCTGGCAACCCATCTTTCTCAAATACTAGTTTATGCATGCGTAAATCCCTTCCAAATTTTGACAACATAAAACAAGATTATATGTTTGATAAAAGACTATAATGTAACATGTTATCATATGAATAAAATCATATTTCTAAATCAATAGGACAATTTAATATGTTCAACAAAAATACTTACTTCCTAATTAGTTGTCCTTTGCTCTTTCCACGAGATGTGCTATGTTTCATTCCACAATTTAATGACTTTGGAAACATAGCTAACTCCGAAGACCTGTAATAGTTGATTAAGGGATATGTTTTTTAGTTGTTAGCACAAAAACAATGAACTATGTCATGAATACAAAGTATTTGTGTGCCAATATTGATACTAACTATTGACTATTAATGAGTTCTATAGTATTACTTTATAAGCTCATTGCAAAAGTAATTATGTTTTGTCAATAAATCATGTTATATATTTACCATATAATCATTATTGTTATTAATGTTAATGTAGACTACCATCAAAAGAGTCTAGATTCTCTATTGATTTTTTTAGTATTATCTTCTGCTGAGCATTAGTGATACATTGTATTAGTATTTTAAATAATTTTTTAATATATTTTAAAATGTCAAAATTAGTGGTAATCAATGTATTATAAATACACAGTAGAGAAACAACACAAAAAAACTCAACAAAAAATCTAAATTCCAAAAAAAAAAATATTTTTTAAATTAAGTTGTATTTAAATACCTGGATTGAAATGCAAAGGTATCATTGGTGTCATTTGTTGAAGTGAGACTAGCTTCACAATCCTTTAGTAACTCCACGCATGAATTACAGAATAATTTCGATACGACATTGACATCTTCAAAAGTACATAATGCAATAATTGAATATTATTTGTTAAAAGTATGCTTCAGATAAGTAGAAAAGCACAAAAAAATGGTAAACAAAAATAAATTTCAAACCTCTGCAATTTACACAAAACTTAGATCTTCTCATTGTGAAGCCTCCCAAAGCATTCTGCACAACTTCCTCCAAAGTGTTTAATGGATGATTCAAAAATGTATTCATGATATCACGAAGAGTACATCCATTCTCAAGGAAAATATACTCTGGAGGACGTTTGTTTGAGCTACCAGCATGCAACTCAAAAATTGTGGGTGACACAACCTGCTTCCATAAAAGAAAAAGTTGATTCGTGACATTTAACTATGTATTGAGTACCATAGTTTTATAATAACTTGTAATGTAATTGCATTTTTTCATAATTTCCAAGAAATACAACAAAACTAATTGCAATTTAAAATATTGTTTACAATTAAAACATGAATTTGTATTTGTTTACTTACTTCAGCTTTGTTACAAACTTCACAATAACACAATATTCCAACGCCAGAAATGACTCCCAGAAGTCCTATAGATTTCGCCTACAGAAAAACACATACATCTTTCATTAATCCATACATTGGAAAAAACTAAAAACTTATATAAATTTAATAAAACAATACCTTGATGCTGCGAATATATTTCACAAGTAGTCCTTCAAGAATTCCAGAAGATAAAAAGTCTTTTAGCTTGGAAGGAAATTTTTTTCCCATAAACCTCATAGAAGATGTCACCGGAGTTGAAGCAACAATCATAGAAACATTTTTCCTTTCTTTCTCAATACCATTACTCTCAACCTTGCTATCACCATTTTCTAATTTTTGTAATGTTGATTGTATAGACTCTATTGGGTTTTTCAACTTGTAATCCAAAGTTGAAACAATCTCATCATTGACATCTTCCTCTTTGATTATGTCATTATCACAAGCAGGTTGATTTTGTCCAATCTCAGTCTTAGGTTCATCATTATTATGCTCTTCATCACAAACAACAATCATTACACCTTTATCCTCCAGTTGGGTTTTAGGTTCATCACTCTTGTGCTCCTTTTCACAAATAACCAACATCCTTGTTTCATCACTCATTTGACTTTTAAGTTTTTCTACATCCATCACATCACTATTTACTTCCTTTTCACTTAGAGCAACACTAGTATCCTCCTTAGTTTTTGCTAAATTTGTTAAATTTTGAATCTTTTGTTGCCTAGATTTTTCGCATAGCTTGTGGGATGAATCATTAGACAACTCAACCAAAGTTTGGGCCTTTTTCGATCTAGTCCGACCTAGAGAACCACATATCTGAGATTGTGCCTTCATAGCAAAGGCAAATTCCCTTTTCAAACCTGTGCGAATTTCATACAACTCTACAAAGTGTTCTGCTGAATTTGTATTGTTCGCCATGCAGGTGTGAGGACAAAATGGATACAAACAAGTCTGAAATTTGAAGTTGTATGAATTTAAGTGATTATAAATAACATAAGATTGTAATGGGGTGGGTACATACAACCAATTGAAAAATGTAAAGGAAAAAAAAATAGGGTTCAAAGAGGAATTAAGAGATTTGAGAATTGAGTTTGATAAAAGTAGGAGAATAAAGAAAAAAATAGCACAAAGACTGAGACAAAGAAATGTTGCTTACCTTAAGAGAAGATGGAGAAAATGTGTCGGAGAGTCCAAAGTAATCCTACCACCAGAGAGTATTTTTATTCTCCTTCTCTCTCTTTCATTAGTTCGTCTTTTCGTCTTCTCTATTGTATTTTGTATAAATTATTTTTCATTCACTACTTTAAAATTTAAATTATTAATAACTATATATATATATATATATATATAAATATATAAATAATAATGATAATTTATCAATTGAAAAATGTAAAAGAAAAAAACAAATATTGCTTACCTTAAAAGAAGACCAAGAAAGTGTATCAGATTTATCTCGAACCCAAAGTAATCCTACCACCACAAAGAGAGTTGTGTAGTTTTATTCTCCTTCTCTCTCCTTATTAGTTTGTCTTTTCGTCTTCTCTATAGTATTTTGTAATGATTATTTTTTATTAATTACTTTAAATTTTCAATTATTAATAAAATGTATATATATATATATATAATGAGAATTTATCAATTGAAAAATGTAAAAGAAAAAAATAGGGTTTAAAGATAAATGAAGAGATTTGAGAATTGAGTTTGATAAAAGTAAGAGAATAAAGAAAAGAAGAAATACAAACACTCAAACAAGGAAATATTACTTACCTTAAGAGAACAAAGAAGAAATTGTGTCTAATTTATCTAAAACACAAAGTAATTTACCACGGCAGTGTTTGTATTTTTATTTTTCCTCTCTCCTTCATTAGTTTGTCCTCTCCATCGTATTTTGTATAAATTATTTTTCGTTCATTACTTTAAATTTTAAATTTTTAATATATATATATATATATATATATATATATATATATATATATAAAAGAATTTATCAGTTTTGGCATGATATAAAAAATAGACATAATAAATTAATAACTAATTATCTTGTAAAGAACATTTATATCAATGATTATTTTGAACTTTAATTTTTTATGTATCAGTTTCAAAAGCTTATGCATACATTAATAAAGTAAAATCACTTTTAGATATCATTTTATTTTTATTACCATTAAAGTACATAAACTTTTAACATATGTAATGACACATCAGTTTTATTAAACTATAATGTTTTGATAACTAAAAATACAATGAGGTATGGTAAAATAATAACAAAAGAGTAAAAGATAAATAAAAGACAAAAAAATATATAACTCATCTTCCAATTAAAACAAGTAGGTTGTTTTTTTAGTTCTCAAATGGTATTCAAAATATGAGGAAGGAAGTATAAGTAAACTAATATAAAATATTTGTTGTCACCATTATTCAGTATTTGTTGGATGAGGTTGTAATTTTTTAAAAGAAAAAGAGAAAAAAGTTATATAATAAAGAGTTTACAATTTTGTCAGCAAGAATGAGAAGAAATAAGTTTACAATTTTTTTATAGAAAAAGTGTATGTACATCTTCAATTTTTGCCAAAAAATATTGTATGGTGAGAAGAAATAGTTTTGTTATTAATTGATGTACTTCGGGTGTCATAACCATGTCAAAATTATGTTCTATTTAAAAAGAAAAAAACTATTTGATATAAAGTTATACAAATTATTTACATTTAACTTCATAATTATAATAATAATAATAATAATAATTTTATTATTATTAAAAAATGAACAAATATCCGTAATGTAATGTGTTTTCAATAGTTTATGTAGAGATTTTGAACCTCCAAACTATTTGTTGAAAATATGTTACTGTATACATAACACTAGAGTGCATTAATATTGGTATACAATTCAATTCTCATTTTATTTGAGATGAGTTAATGTGGATCTTTCACTACTAACATTTAATCACTTTGTTTACCTCCATGTACTCCAGTTAATAATTATTTATACACATATATTTATTTTATTTAAACAATAGTTAGTTTAAAATATATTTTACAACTAAATATAAAAAATATTTAAAGATATAACTTAATATTATTGGATTTACTATTCATTAAGCTTATGACTTAATTTTATATATGTTTTTAAAAAAAATTATGAAATACATGAGTTTATTAATTATTTAATTAGTAATATGTTAATAATTGGTATTATTTAAATAAGGAGTATTATTTTACTAATTATTAATATTTATTAAATCAATAACTTATTAAATTATTAAGAACGGATTGGACGAGATTAATTGAGCATGAAGTAGGAGATATTATTTAATTTAATCATTATTAGAGAAATCTATTTTTTATCATGACAATAAAAATAATAAAATTATAATAATAAAAGTAAATATAAATATATTTTATAATTTTATTATAGATAATTTTTATTTGTTTTGCAAGTAATTTTTTTTATTATTGATAGTTATTTCAATTTAAAAAAAATGACTACTTAAGAAAACAGTAAAAAAAGTTGTCTTATAAAATAAAATCACCTTAAAGGTAAATTTGTTAAGACAATTATTTTAAATTAGAAAAACCAATATATTAAAAATCATTATATTAAAGAGTATAAGTAGAAAATAAATATACAGGTAGATTATGTTTATACAATATAATAGTATAAATAATAAAACGAGCTTTTGTATAAACATAGTATATGTAAAAATAATATATGTTTATTTAAAACTGTAAGAAAATAGTTATTAATATAATAAAATAAAAAATAATGTATAATATTAATTAATGTGTAATTAATGAATATAAACATAGTATATATAAAAGTAATATATGTTTATTTAAAACTGTAAGAAAATAGTTATTAATATAATAAAATAAAAATAACGTATAATATTAATTAATGTGTAATTAATGAAGAATAAATTAAACCATATATAACGTAAATTATCCTTAAATAACTTTAAGTATATTAAATATATTATCAATACACTCACGATATATTTAAAGAATTTAATACATTTAGTAAATAAATTATATTTAATGAATTTAATTTTGATAAAATTATTAAAAAATAATACATATATATTACTGTATACCCCAACTGTAAGAGGATGGATGATGGTTGTTGAAGTAATGATCAAGCAATTGGAACTTGTGTTGCTGGAACAATATTAATGATTTTTGTGATGACTTTGCAATAAATAAATAAATAAATAAATATATATATATATATATATCATTATTAAAAAAATTTATATTATATAAGATTTTTTTGGTAAATTTGTTAAAATAATTGGTAAGAAAAAAAAATTCTGTCATTTTTTTCTAAAAATTTTAATTGATAGGTAATTTTTTCGTGAGTAATTATTTTTTATAAATTTATAAATTTACTAGTATTTCCTATAAAATTTGTTGCGAAAATTATTTTGTACAAAATATTTTGCAAGAAAATTGATAGTAATTTTTTATAATTTTTTTCACAACAAAATTTTAAAATATTTATAATAAAAAAAATTTCAATAAAATTAGTAAAAAATATGAGTTCTTTTAGTATAAAATCATTATATTGATAAGATATATATACTTATTCATTTTTATTGTATTTGGATATATGTATGATAATGTGGTTTAATGTACAAGTATCTTTAGTATGGTATTGGGACTTTTTATAGGTGTGCAAAATAATATTACATACACCATTATAAAAAGGTAACGTTCTAATTTTTGTAATCAAATATAGATTAAAATATCATACGATGAGAAATGAATGAAAATTTGTGTGTTAGTCTATTGTAAAACAAGTGCAATAATCATCTTAACATAGGAAATGAAGATAATTTTTTTAATAAGTTTTCTATGAATGAGGTTTTTGGTGAAACATGTTTAATACAAGTAGAGACGGCAAATAAACTCGTACCCGTGGGTATCACCCGAACCCGTCCCCGTTTTGACGGGGAATCCCCGCTTTGACTGGGTATGGGTATGGGTATGGGTAATACCCGAAATTTTCAACTGGGGATGGGGATGGGGATGGGGATATAT
>Ga0209589_1004505_pt1 | contig 24029 bp, 7 predicted proteins | sample CowpeawhiteBW_FD_187525 | JGI IMG/M metagenome (GOLD analysis project Ga0209589, IMG submission 187525) | Root nodule microbial communities of legume samples collected from California USA - Cow pea white BW (SPAdes) (version 2) | ecosystem: Host-associated > Plants > Roots > Nodule | place: USA...
TTTTTGAGTTCTGTTAATTCAGCTGGTGCCATTCTATAAGGAGCGACAGACACCGGACCTGCCCCAGGGATGAGGTCGATAGTGAAATCCACATCCCTGCTTGGGGGTAATCCAGGAACTTCGTCAGCCACCACAGATATGTTACGAATTCGCTCTTCACTACTCTTTTTCTCTGACTGAGCTATCATCATGAAACAGGTAGCTCCCTCTCTCAATTCTTTCATAGCTTCTTGAGATGAAATCAATTTTACCCCTTCAAGTTCTGGGAATATCAATCTGCGCCGTCCACAATCCATTACCACATGGTGATTGGACAGCCAGTCCATCCCCAGTATCACATCTAAATCCTCCAACGGCAAGCAGATGAGGTTCACCTTGAACCTACGGCCCGCCACTTCGATCGAGCATCCATCACAACTAGTACTTGTTGTAACTTGCCTAGACGTCGGTGTCGAGACTACTAGCTCGCACCCTAAGTCATGAACCTCTAATCCTAACCTCCCCACACATGCATTGGAAATAAAAGAATGCGAAGCTCCCGAATCAAAAAGCACCCATACATTCTGACCCATCATTATACATGTATCCTGTATAAGATTACCTGATCGCTTTGCCTCGGCGCTAGTCAGCGCAAACACTCTCCCTGCTGCTCTTGGCCTCTCTGTAGAAGGCAATTGTGGTCGTTGCTCTGCGACCGTCTTCTTATTAGGACATCTGTCCGCAAAGTGGCCAGGTTGATCACACACATAACATTTCCGCCATCCTCCACTACTCCCTGCATTACGAGCAAGTCTGGGGCAGTCTCTTTTTAAATGTGCTCCCCCACACTGGAAACACTTCAACCCTTGTGACGACGTCTGAGGTCGATTATAAGGCTTCTTCTGTTGTCTAGCCTCCGCAACATTCCCCTGCGGTCTGGCTACTCGACTAGGCCCCATCTCTAACTGTTCCATACTTTTCGCTTGTTCTACCAAAAGAGGAAATTCTCTGATCCTGAGTGGCACCAGAACCCTGAGCAATTCATGTCGTAGACCCCTCTCAAATATTCTGGGTGTAAAACCTCGCCAAATACTCAAATCTGTTAACGTAAGCCTGCACAGTCATATTGCCCTGTTGCAAGGTCAAAAACTCAGCCTCCCTCTCATGTTTAGCACTATCTGGAAAATATTTTTCCAGAAATCTCTTTTTGAAATTCTCCCAGTTCACTTCCTCCTCCCTAGTCCCCATCTGCTGCTGCATACCAGCCCACCAATATTCTGCATCACTCACCAAGAGAAAGGTGGCATAGGTCAGTTTTTGTTCATCTGAGCAGCCTAGCACACATAATATCTTTTCGCATTCCCTGATCCACGCATCTGCGTCGTCAGGAGTGGCCTTGCCATTGAACTTGGCTGGTTTGTGCCTCATGAAATCATCCATGCTGATAGGTCGTGGTGCAGGCTGTGGTAGCACCACCTGTTGTGGCTGCATGGCGTCAACCAATCGGTGAATAGCATGGGCAATTTCATCAGCTGAGTTATTGGCACCAATCCTTCTACCTCTTTCGCCAGCCATTTTCCTAGTTTCTGGAACATAGGGTATCATACACCATTATAATTTATCTTAGAAAAATGCCTTAACAATACACCATGCAATAACACATATCTCAACAACTCTACAATTCAATCAATTCATACTAATCTCACAATCGCAATAAGCTCACTTCCCCAAGGCCCAAAAATCATTTTGAAATCATATGCTCTGATACCAAATGGTTGAGAGTACTTGGTTAAATGGTTGAAATCATTTTGAAATCTGCAACAGATAGTTAGTACCCGTGGATATTTATTACCTGCAGATAGAGTGTAGCGAATATTTTAATACCTGTTTATAAACGGGTCGGGTGCAGGTATCATACTACCCTATCCGCGGGTACCCGTCATTCGCAACAAAATTAAAATTTAATTTATATTTTATTAAACGGGTACCCGACGGGTAAACATGCAAGTAGCAGATGAAATTTTTTGTTTCGGGTCGGGTTGCGAGTAAGCATTATTCGTGTTACCCACAACCTGATCCAACTCGTTGTCATCCCTAATCATACGAGTAATTTTATCACTAATAAATAAATTTTATTTACTATAATATAATAATTTAATGAAATTGCCATAAACTTTTTTTTATCATTATCCAACATATATTGTTGTTCAAAAAATTAAAGACATGTGTTAAATTTCAATTATTATTAGTTTAATAGTTGTTCTTTGTGTGATTTTGATCAAATAATGTATTATAACTTTTATTAGTGTACGAAAAAAGATTTTATTCGAATTTAAAAAATTGAATTAAACATATGTTTAAAATATTTTTAATTTAAGTTTGTTTTCCTTTTATATTTATTTAAAAATATTTTTAAATTTTATCAACCAGGTACATTAACGTTTGCAAATTTAATAAATACTTTTACTCTCATGAAATTTTACTTAGTATTTTAATTTGAAATGAATACAATTATAATTTCTTTCTAAACATTTGATATTGAAGAAACAAGAATACCCTAATTTAAATATTAAGTATTTGATAATACTATATTTCCTATACCGTAATTTTTTTTTATTTTATAAAAATTAATTAATTAATATTGAAACAATAAGAAAACATATATGGGTAGGTACGGGTACAAATACACACCTGTTATTCAGTGAAAATGGTAATGAGACAAACATTTGATACATGTTGCATTTAGGTATGGGAATGAGGAATTTTTTTTAAAATGGATATGGAATAGCGAAACTCATCCACGTCATGTCCCGACCTGCATGTTACCATCCCTACTCTTAAATATCTCTTCATTCCATTAAGAAATAAAATGAGTACATTATGTTATTTCTAATCGAGTACACAATGTCACCACAATAGCACGATAAAAGTTGTATAAGATATTTATTAAGAAACTATCAATGAGATGAAATAATATATAAGTACTCCTTATTCGGAGAGAAACTTGATTTACGACTATATCTCTCTAAGTTGTTTAACATGTAATCTTAAGTTAAGCACAATAGATTGTAGATCTCTTTACATACAACTAGGTTTTTCCTTTATGTTTTTGGTTTTGGATTTCACATTTATTTATGTTTTATGTAAGTAAATATGGAATTATTTGATCAATAGAAATTTTAATTATAGATATTGGTATTTAGGTAATAAATTTAATTGAAAAGGGAAAATATTATTATAATATAATATTTTTTCACAGCAGAAGTAGTATGATTACATTTAAAATTCGATTTAAAGAATCTGATTTTGGTGGTAAGTTATTATGTTTATTATTTATGTTTTCAAAATATGTGGCGTTTTGTTATATGTGGCGTCTCGAGTTGATTAAAGGAGCAAAGGAAACATTGGAGTAAAAGAGCTGAGAAACGCTTTATTAAGTGTATTGTTCGGTTTCTGGAAAGAAGAACAAAAGAAAACCCTTCAGAGTCCATAGGTCTGTGTTTCGTTTGGGCAAAAGGGAAAATGTCAGGTTCCAAACGTTTCAGTTTCAAAAAATTTTACCAGAACTCGATCATGTTCTTGGATCCTTCTGAGGTTAGTGTTAATGCAGTTGTCTGTTTTTTTTTTCCTTTTTAATGTGATTTGGTTTGAAAGCAGTCAATTTTAATGTGATTTTGTTTGAGAGTAGGAAATTTCTTAAAAACAAAAATTATTGAACGTATTCCTTCCCGTTTCTGTTTTTCCTTGGATTTTTTAGTGTTTGATGAAGGCTTCTTCTTGGAATGGGGTAAATCATTAGTAATAGGGACAAACTATTTTTCTGATCCTGCGGGAAATGTGCTTAACATTAAGTTTGATGAAAATCTGCTAACAGAGAGGAAATATCGTGGTGTTTTTCAGATATTAGAGTTCTATAATCTACGATGCATGTGTTACGTGTGCACTCTGTTTTGTGGAGATAGGTACTTTCGGTTATGAGTCTTCGACTCATATTGGAAGGAAGTTGAGTATCTTGTGGTAGGCCAATCAAGGACTGGGATGACTTATGACCCTTTTGGTTCACCAAGATTTTTTCAATGTTTTAGAGTGAATTTGTTGCGATTGACGGTAAAGTCTTGTATTCCTTACATAGTTTGATTAATTTTGTGCAGGTATATCTATATTTACTAATTTTTTATTTACTTGTATTGCTTCTAAACAACCATACATTCTTCTCCTAGATGAATTTCAGATGTTTTCTCAGGATGAACTAAAACTTGATCGTAAAGTTGAACTTTATGATCCTCTTAGGAAAAAGTTTGAGCTGTCTGTGGATACAACAGATGTAGGCACTATTGTATTGTTTGGGTTGGCGGAATTTCTGAAGTACTATGGGTTCAAGAAATGTTTTTTCTTACATTTGAGTTATGTAGGAAAAAATCAATTTATTCATAAGATTTTCTCCTCTGAAGGAGTAGAAATTGTGTACTGTAGGGATTCGGTGAGTGGAAATGATATAGACCATGCTGGTGTTAATGAACCTAATGGTAGTGGCATTCATGATAATGATGGCGTTAGTGCTATTGTTGATAATGCGTCACCTATTAGTGATGATGAAGTGGTGAAATACTTAACTCATTATGATGTTCGAAGTTCATGTTTGGTATACTTTATGTTTATGGGTGTATATTTGTCATAGTTGTATTGTTATGGAATTGGTGTTTAACAGAGGAATTTTTGTTTGCAGTATCTGAATTCCAATTTTGCTGGACAGTTTTTGGATAAAAGTCGCAAGAGTTATTTGCTGACGAATGAAACTGTTATATATTGGCCTTGTTCAATTCGTTGGACTAGAAGGAGCAATTTTGAATGCTATCTGACGTGTGGATGGAAGACGTTCTGCAAGGACAATGGCTTAACTGCTGGTGATGGCATAAAATTTGTAATAGATGATGATAAGAAAAATATCATCCATGTTGTAAAGGTTTAGGTGTGTTGGTTAATTTAATTTTTGGCTTTTTTGGAATGCCTTTATGGCTAGGTATCATGTTACAATTGGAAAACAATGTTTGTATACTCCTTATTCAGAGAGAAACTTGATTTACAACTATATCTCTCTAAGTTGTTTAACATGTAATCTTAAGTTAAACACAATAGATTGTAGAGATCTCTTTACATGCAATGTTTCATGTAGATCACCTATATGAACTTGTTTTTTATTTTTTTTCCTATATTGCCTCACTCTATATTCTACGTTTCTGACCCTTCATGTAGATTAGGCTTTGCCTCTAATCTTTTAGAATTATGTGATATCTTTCATAAACAGGAATATTAGACAAATGATATTTGCTTTAATTAAAATCAAAGATATTTTATATTTTCAGTCAGTTATATAAAAACGTATTCATGCCTTAATAATATTTATTTAAATTCCTTATAATTCTAATAAATTGAGGAAAAAATTTAGATGGACACTCTTCAATCTTTCTATGCCAATAAAACACCTAATGAAAAATAACATTGTTAGTTTTATAGGTAACTTTTCATAAATCATTGTATTTTATTTTAATATAAATATTAAATCATTGGTGTTGGGTAGGTGCATATTATATTGAAGTGTATGTTTCATAAATTAATATCTAAAAGTTTTATATAATTTTGTATCATCTAAATTGTGCAAGAGTTTTAATGTGAAGAGATATTTGATGAATTGTTTTTTTTTTCTTGTGTGGTGGTGTTGAAAATGTATAGATATTATATTTTTATATGAGACTTGTTAGAGAGAGGAAAAAAAAAAGATGTGTGTGTGAGTGATGACAAAATTAAAAATAAAAGTTTAAAATAATAATCAAGAAAGGAAAATGACAATTAAGCCTATTTTTTCTTAATATATTTAGAAAAAAGGATAATAACTATTAAGAGAAAAAAAGGAAATAAATATGATATCATGGTTTCTCTAAAATCAGATTTTTAACTTATGTACAAGCTATGTGAATGTTTATTTCATTTTTAGTTTTTTCGTAAAAAAAACTTATGAACAAGTTATGTTAAAGTTTATTCAGTTTTTTTTTTTTTAATTTGTTCGTAAAATGCTTAAGAATAAGTTTACTTAAATAACCTCAATAATCATATATATTGAGAAAATGTAACTGGGATTCTTAAATAAGTTGTATGAGTTTATGTAAACTTCTTAACATATAGTTCAACCCTTTCTAATAAAGAAATAATAAAGATTTCTAAAAGATGAACGGTCAAATATTCAATATAATGTCCTAAAAACACCCATTAAGAAAAAAATAAAGATGCTTTTTTATTAAATTTTGTAAAATTCATCATCTTATAATTTTTTTGTTATCTATTTCAACATGATTTGAAGAGTAATAGTGACGAGGATAAGATCCAATTCATTTGCAATCTTGCTCTGGGTTTCGCTACATTAGAAATTGTTTATTTAAATGTTATTGGATTACAAAACATAAGAAAAATTAAATTATTGATAACTTCTTTGAAAATAAATTTATTTGAATAATTTTTCTTAGGATGTTTCCTTTACAGCATTAATTTAAAAATATAGTGAGCATGAATTACGTATTAATTTATAAGATCTTTCTTTTTCACCACGCACCACGTATATATAAATATAAATATATACATATACACACACGAAATCGAACAACTCAACATGAAAACGATTGATTGATAAAATTTACATTAGATATTCTATTGTTGTAGCTTTTAGGTAAAATTAATAAATTTAATAATATAGTGAAAGGACGAGTTGTTTTTTTATATATGAAAAAGATAATATCAATAGCCCTTTATGCAACAATCATCAAACAGTCTCCCCTCACGCAACATGTTTATTTAAACGCGTTTTAAGAATTAAAAAAAATGCGATTATATTTATAAGAATAAAAAGAAATTAAAATGTTATATTTTTTTTGTTTTAACAAATTTGGATTTGACTTAGTTAAATCTAAAGTAATTTATAAATTTGAATATTTTTAATTGAATTTTTATTTAAATATTTATTATTATTTTATTATTTATTCATGTATTAAGAGTTATCTACATGAATAATAATGTCACCAACATTCTATTGATCTTTCAATAAAAAAAAATAATGAAAGCCACTTATATTTTTACGTTAATTATATTATTATTTTATATTAATCAAATAAATCTCAATTTTTTAATGATAAATAAATAAAATTACGAGACACAATAATGTTCATGTTATTCAGTTAAAAAAAACTGAAAATAAAAATAAAAATACTGAATATTTAATAAAATAAAATAAAAATGAATAAAAATTCAGTTAAAAATATTTAAATTTATAAAATAAAGTTAAAACTTAATTAAATATTTAAATTTCTATTTGTTTAAGAAATTTGTGCCCTATATTTATTTTTTGTAAAAACTATTAAATGCTATTTGCTATTTCTCTATAAAATTGATAATATAAAGTTGATTATCTCACACATTCAGCTGCTTGCTTTTCTCTCAATTGATACTATGATCATGATTTGATTTGACACTAACCACAAAAGGACAATTAATTAGTGTGGCTTTTATCAATTATCGTTTCAAATAATGTGAGATCAATGGAGAAACTAAATACACAAAATTGAAAAAAGAAAAAATAGAGAAACGAAAAGTGTCACTAATTGTTTTCCTCTTTAGGCATCGAAATTGTGTTTGAATTGACCTTACGTTCCATAAAAGAAGTGTCAAAGAAACAAAAGTTGAGGTTTCTGAATCATCGATGCCCACACGCTTCATAGTTCATACATAATGTGTAAAGTGTTTGAATTTGCTACGAAGACTAAAATGAGAGAGGCCCACTTTATTATAATGAAAAAAAACATGAAAATAAAGAAAATGAATGAAAAACAGGACAAGAATATACATTTCTATTTCTAAAACGTTTCCATCCTCCTAATATCTATAACAATGTATAAAGAGCATTTCCTCTTTTGTATTCACATTTCAAAATATTTATTTTACCCTTTAAAATATAATTATTTATTAAATTTTTAAAAATTGACTGTCATTTTTACAAGTTTTTTAAAAAACTGTCTATCTCAATTTTTTGTCTTTTTTTCTATTTATCAACCGTTTTTCTCTCATATTTTTTGATATTTTTTACTTTATTTTTAAAAATATAATTTTATTTTATATATTAACTTAATAATATTATATTATCATCACCTAATAATATAATATCACGTATATTTAAAAAATGCGTACAAATAGACACTACCACACCATTGCGCTAGTTATAAGTAATTTTTATTTGTCAATTTCTTTTTCTTTTTTTAATTTTTTTTCTAAGGTCCATCATATTTTGTGCTTTGACCCACCATCCCAAACAAGTTCGGGTCTTTCTTCCTACACCTCCAAGCATTTCTTCTGCATCTCCAAATTTTTTTTAAATTCTCCAAATACCCTTTGACCATTTAAGAAAACTCACAGACATCACACCTCCAAAAATACTTCCGAAAGTCAAAATATATGACTTCCGGAAGTAAAAATATATCACCGAAAGTCAACTTCTGGAAGTCAAAAATCATTACCGGAAGTCTACTTCCAGAAATCAAAAAACATTATCAGAAGTCGACTTCGGAAAATCAAAAAACATTATGGAAGTCGACTTCCATAAGTAAAATTAAATCAATTTTAAAATTTTTTAACTTTTTTAAAATTTATATTTTCTAACTTTTATTTTATTTCAATTTTAAAAAACACGTATTTAAAATTATAAAACATACAAATTTTAAAAAAATTACTATAAAAAATAAAAAAATATTAAATAATAAAAATATTAAATAAAAAATTGAAAAATAATTTAAATTAAAATAAAATAACTTTAAAGTTAAAAAAAATGAAAATATATATATATATATATATATATATATATATATATATATATATAAAACGGATGTCGGACTTCCGTATATATATACTAGCATAAACACAGGCGTTATCGCGCCTGTGTGTACGTATTTTTTGAATAATATTAATAATTGATGATATTGTAATGTTATTAAGTTAATAAACAAAAAATAAAGTATACTTATAAAAAATAAAGTAAAATGTACGGAGAAAATATGAGAAAAATAACTATTGATGAATAGTAGAAGAAGAGAGAAGAAGGAGATAAGTAAATAGTTTTATAAAAACTTGTAAAAGTAACCGTTAATTTTTAAAAATTTAATAAATAATTAAATTATAAAGAGTAAAGTTGGAATTATGAAATATGGACACAAAAGAGGGAATCCCCTTTATATATAGTTATAGATATATATAAACGGAAGTGAAAATCCGTTTATATATCTTCCGTGTGTGTGTGTATATATATATATATATATATATATATATATATATATATATATATATATATATATATATATATATATATATATATATTTTAACTTTAAAGTTTTATTATTTTAAACATTTTAAAATTTTTTCAATTATATATTTTTTTTATATTTATAAATTTAAATTTAAATTTATTTTTATATAATTTATTATAAATTTAATAAAAATAAAAAACAATTAAAAAATCATATTTAAATTAATATATATAAATAATATATAAATAATAACATTTAAAATTAAAAAAAACGAATATATATATATTTATTTATTTATTTTTGTATATATATTTTCTTTTTTATTTTTTTTTAATTTAAATTTTTATTATTTTAAAATGAATTTAAATATTAAATAAAATTAAATTAAGGAGAATTTTTTTTAATTTTTAATTTTTTTTAATTTAAAGTTTAATATTATTTTAATTTTACTTATTTTTATATTTATATTTATATTTTATTATATTAAATAAAAATAAAATTATATATATAGATATTAATATTTTTTATATTTTAAGAAATATGAAAAGATAAAAAATAAATGTAATAATAAATTAAAAAAATCATTAAAAGTTAAAAAATATAAATTCTAAAAAGAATTAAAAATATTAAAAAAAAAAAATTTACCTTACGGAAGTCGGAGAATTTTTCTTTGACTTCCCAGAAGTCAAATATTTTTTGACTTCCGGAAGTCAACTTTTGGGAATTTTTTTTGACTTCTGGAAGTCGACTTCTGGTGATACATTTTGACTTCCGGAAGTTATTTTTGACTTCCGAAAATCGACTTTCGGTGATATATTTTGACTTCCAGAAGTCATATATTTTAACTTCCGGAAGTCGACATAATTTTGGGGTGGTGTCTGCGGATTTTCTTAAATGGTCAAAGGGTTTTTTTAGAATTTAAAGAAAAATTGGAGGTGTGGAAGAAATTTTGGAAGTGCAGGAAGAAAGACCCAACAAGTTCTGGCAAGGAATTAAAAATCAAGGCCCAGCAAGACATCTGGATAGCATTGTAAAACAGTCCATTATTTTTCAAATAAATATTCTTCTATTGATGCTTTCTTAAGCAAATACCACGATTATTTTTTTACAGGAGATAATTATACTCGAACTAAATAGATCAATGTGAATAATATAATAATCTATATATCAGATATTTTAAATTAATTAGAGAGAAAACTAATTTTTGAACAAATAACTGAAAACAATTCTCATATCTCATATTTTCATTGTGATGATAAATTAAACTTTAATTCAGTATAATATCGTAATCTATTTTAGTGACGTTTATTGACGAATTGTATTCATTATTATTAACCATTATAAATATATAATCTTAGATGTTCATGTCTTGTTGTAAGACTAGAGATTAAATTAATTTAAAATATATATTAAAACATTTTTTAACCTTATAAGTTGTTTAAATTTAAAGTAGTTTATTTAATTATACATTCTATCTTAAAATACTGATTAAATGAAATAAAAGATGTTAGCAAATGATCAAGAGTTGGGTAATTGCATAAAGTCAATCTAATAAATAGTAATGTGTCTCCCACATGTAAATAAAAGAAACAATATGTTATATTCCCACATGTAAATAAAAGAAACAATATGTTATATGGGGCTATTTTTTAGCACCTTTACTAGCTGGGAAAAAAATATTCTAGCACAGTGGTTTCATCCATTGTACACACCATACCAAAAAAAAAAACTCACACAGTAAAACTGTTAATGAATAAAAAAATTTATGACTTCAAATTTCAAGTTGAAAAATAGTGAAAATGTATGGCAAGTTGTTTGTGGTTCGACTTTGGTAATGAGTGTTAACTAGGTTTTAATTAGGTCCAGTCTCTTTTAATCAGGCATGTTTAACGTCAGTAAAAAAGGAACTGGGTTAGAGTGACCCATCAAACAGAAACTAACCAATAATTATAACTCGTCAAGTTGGATTAGTCAGTCAATTATTTTTCTAACTTTTTTAATTTATTTTCAAATTTTTTAAATTTATTTATATATACATATAAATTAATATTAAAATATTTTTTAAACTTCTAATTGACTAGTTAATGCTTTTAATTAGATAAATTAAATTAAAATAATTATTACATTTACATGTTGAATTACTCTATTATAACTAATAATTGAAACTTAATTTGTTAGTGTTAATGATTTAAATTACAATATCATTATATATTTATACCTTTAAAAAATATAATGTAAAGAATTATCTTTTTAATTATTTGTATTTGTATTTTATTTTTTAAAAACAGGCCAACGGGTCAAGACTGGCTAACCTGTATTTTGACCCGTCAAATTGAAAAGGCTGGACAGGCAGGCCCAAAACGAGTTGACGGATTGAAATCTTCAACCTAGTTTATCCTTTTTAACATGGGATGACGAGTTGGCCTGCTTGACTCAACCTGTTTTGTCACCCCTAGTTTTAAGCCTAACTCAACACTTCCAACACAAATAGATATTTGGTGACAAGAAAAAATAGCTTTCTTCAATGGGAAAATCCAATCTGAGGTCCATTATGTTACCGATAAAAGAGTAAATGATACTAGTAGCAGTTTCTTTGGTAAAGGAATTGAGAAGCCAAGATTTCACGATGCTGTCATTTCTTTTCCATAAAGGAAGTTTTGTTGGATCAGGGAGTTTGGGAAGAGATTCATCAACGAAGTCTATTTTCTTAATGGATTCAAGGATGATCGCAACGATGTATCTCCAAGATTCAAAGTTGTCACTAGATAAAGGAGTAGACATAAGACTTTGATTAGGATGAATTGCATGATGAATGAAGAGAGGGTCATGTGGGTCAAACTGAGTTGAAGAAACAAAGTTTGAAATTCTCTCAAGAATGTGAAATACATCTTGCATATACGACTAGACATAAGTTTGATAGCGATTCGATAGTGACTAAAATAATAAACCCAACAAACAAAATGAAATGAAATGAAAAATAGAGAGAACAAAAACAATTAAAAATGCTTATTACTCCCACAAGAATGTGAAATACATCTACATATGAGACTAGACATTAATGGGTAGTCTAATAATGACCCGATATTGAGTGGAACAATAGACCTAACAAGCATCAAATTTTGCTAGGATGGGTACTAAGCTATGGTTCTAATATCATGTTAAGAAATGAACCTTAGACCTAACTCTCAACCTTACGAAACCAACTTATAAGATGAGATTTACACTCATTTATATAATCTAAATTGACCTTATCTCTAGTTAACGTTGTTCAGAGTCTCACATTGACTAGAGATAAGACTGATTCAAAGTATATGTCTGGGTACAAACCTACTTTATAAGCCAGTTTTGTGAGGTTGAATTAAGTTGAGTTAAGTCCACTTCTTAATATGGTGTCAGAGCCATGAGTTTTATATTCTAGCTGGCGAAATTTGATATTTGTTGGATCTATTATTTCACTTACTATCTTATCACCTATTAATATCTAGTTTCACATTCAAGATGTATATACCTCGACATGAAAAGATATTTTGTAAGTCTCATATCAACTAAAGATAATGTCAAATTAGAATATCTATATATATATATATATATAATTTCTAACAAGAAAGGTGCAAAAAGATGCACAGGAGATAAAATTGAAGAGAAATGAGAATAAAGAAAGTGGGAACATGAAATGCTGCAGAAGAAAGTTTGTGCAGAGCAGAAAGTTGCATATGATATAAAGATGCAGAAAGGTGTATAGGACACAAAACTGGAGGAGTGAATGAGCAGAATCAGAGTAATATATAATGTTCCGTCGAAGCTCCCAAAAGTGCATCACGAACGCTCAAATCATTGGTTCTCACCGCAATTCTCTCCGACCCTCTCATGATTAATGCTACCTATTTTTTTATGTTTTTACAAGCGTTACATAATTTCCTAAATTTGTGACAAGAAAAAATGAATTGTACACATACACACGGACAAATAACACATTTTTCTGTTTTGACTCAGAATTTTTAGAAGATAATTAAAAATAAAAGAAATAATATTTTATAAATTAAATTTAGTTTATGGTAAACTAAATTATAATTTTTTTGCATAATTTATTTAATATTTAAGTTATATAAACTAAATTTAATATATAAAAAAAGATTTTTTTTTTATATATTTTTCTCTCATATAGAACAGGTGTGGGTTTCATTAGTTCATTTGAGGTATATATTCATCTCTATAACCATTTCATACAACGGGTATACATTTTTTTCATACATGAAAAATGAGAATATTTGTATTTAACTTTTTACTATTCTAATTTTTAATTAAATATTTATTCATAATTTGTGTACACTCTCCCCCAAGGGCAACTGTTTTACTTACTGTACTCATAAAAAAAAGATGAGATTGAGTTGTTATAGTTTGCAGCATTTAAATTCCCGAGAATTAAAAAGAAGGTAGAAATATTGTTATAAAGTGTTTGTGATGATGAAAAGATATATATATATATTTAAAGGGTAATGATAGATATAATGAGAAAGAGAGGTTGTTGGAGCACATGGGGTTCCACCTTGAAGAAGCAGCAATGGCAGCATGCAGAAGCTATATAGCACACCTATAGAGGGCCAATATTCACAGTACTGTCATCCCACTAATGGTATTGTCGTGGCTACTCTTATGCAATATGCACTGCACAGTAGCTGGACCACGCCATTTATATATCATCATCATTCATCACCATGCTCTTTTATATCAATCCATTTTCTGCACATCCCTCAATGCGTCTCCTGTATATGCAACACATCCTCACCTTTATCCAACAACATCGATTAAGAGTATAAAATTAATTTATAAGATTTGATTTGTATTTATATATTATTGTAAACTCGTTTTATTTTTAATTGATATGATATCTTCAATACATGTCTCTCACGTCGAAACAAAAGAAATGTGAAAGTAGACATTAATGAATAATCTAATAGGTCCAATAAACAATAAATCTTAGGATAGCAAGTGAGACATTAAACCCAAAAATAACCAATCTTGCTAGGACACACTCTAACTCATGATTTTAATTTTAATACCATATCAAGAAGTGAGTTTTAAACCTAACTAAATGTTATAAAATCGGCTTATAAAATAATATTTGCACCTATTTATATATAGTAAATCAATCTTATCTCTAGTCGATATGAGATCTCCAGCAAACTATCACTACAAAAAATTCTTTAAAAAGTGACTGATTTAGATACTAATTTATAAATGAGTTAAATATGTTTTTGGTTTCTCAAGTTTCAGTAAATTTTGGAATTAGTGAATCTTCGAAACTTTATACCAATTTAGTCATTCATCTTTAGAAATGCGTGGATGTAGTCATTCTTACCAAATTTTCTTAAGTTTATTTGACATCTTAAACACATTTTATGATAATATTTGAGTTAACACTGAAACGAAAATGTGTCAAACAGTGTAAACAATTCAAATACTATTATGAACTGCGTTTGAAACGTCACATCAACTTAACAAAATTGGGTTAAAAGGACTAAATTTACGCATTTTTAAAGATGAATGACTAAATTGGTCAAAAGTTTTGAAGATAAACTAATTCCAAATTTCACCAAAACTTGAGAGACTAAAAACATATTTAACCCTTTATAAATTAAAAATTATTAGTAAATAAAATAGTTTTAAAAAAATTATATTGGTCTCTAAATTGGTAACTAAGGTTGTTTTTATTATATATTGGTCTCTAAATTGATCTTTAACATTAATTACAAAAATTTTAACTACCAAAAAAATTAGTCTCTAAACATATTTTTGTCACTGAAATTAGACATTATTTAAAAGTTTTATACTGTATAACTATGCTCGTCAAAAACGGTTTATTCAAAGAGACAATAATTTATTTTAATTTTAATCTCTTGTTATGGATATTCAGGGATGAACATCTACCTATCCTCCTTTCTTCTGTTTTATTGACCTTTAAGACCTCAAACCTAGCTCTCTATATTTGATCAGTCGTTGGAATATATCATCGATACTATGCATCACCTTTTATGGGGTTAATTATATAACTACCAATGGCCATTTCTTTTGTGGCCAGTGAATGAACATGAATAATGAATCTTAGTTAATGATTCATACCATTGTTGACTATATTGGATTTGTTATTGCTTCACAAGATCTGCATTTCTCTTATCGACCCACCTTCATATGCTTGTGGTGGTACCTGTGTTTGGCCAAATTAGTTGTGAAACTAGTTATCTAGTATAGATAATAACGTTCATTCACAAGGAAAATTTCAGAAAGTGACATCTTAGTGGATGTGTAAATTGTGAAGGTGTTTCAAAAGTTTTTCAGATGTTAAGAGTAAAGTTTTTCTTTTTCACATGTGATAAAAGTATAGCATTCATTTAGTGGGATAGAATTGGATTTGACAAAGATGTGAAGTTTGGATTTCACTATCAATGCAAGAATATTTGCTGGTGAGTAATTTACTATAACTTTTGTGAGTCTTCATGGTGTATGTACACTTTGAGGTAAGATAAAACTCAAGTCAGTCTATTTTCTGTAAATTGAAATAATATTGGATTTTAAACTATTAACCCAACTTAACAAGTCATTTGATATAATAATTTTTTTAAAATTTATTAGTTATTTATTTAGAATAAAGATTGAAAAAGTTATATATACTAAACACATATTACACTAATAAATTAGGAGTATGTCAGTCTACTCGTTCTAATTTAGTTCACTCACATTTAGTCTATAAAAAGTGGATTGAACCGGCATGTCTTGCATAAGAAATGAAGACTAATTTCTCTAACTCAATATGTATAACATTAGTTTACAGGTCTATTTATTTTTTAATTTTGTTATTTTAAATTAACAAGCATGATGTTTTACGTTCAAAGAAGAAGAAAAAAACGTAGTTTAAACTTAAACGGTAAAATATTTATTCAAAACAAAATAATAATTATATTTTTTTGAATCTTAATTTTTTCCAAATGTGGTTATTAATTCTTTTAGTAGTGCCTATTCATATTTTTTATTGAAATTATAAATATTATTAATCACCATGGTTGGGTTTTACGCATTTACATGAATGTTTAATTAATAACTTTTAAAACTTATACACATTTAATAATTACAAATCGGAAATATTTGTTTTTCCATCTAATATTAAAAATATACAATTTTTTTGGTAATTTAAAATTTATGTAGATGTGCGAGCTACCCGTCCAGGCATGTTGTTGGCCTGTGCGAATGCAAGTTATATATGAGATGGACCAAAGTAGATTAAGAAACTTAAAAGTCTACTCTGTACTTCTTCTTACGAACTTGTGGACTAACCCATATTGTCCGTCCTACGTTGTCATTACTAACTATAATAAACCTTAACACTACAAGAAAATTGTTAATTAACACATAATTTTTAAGACATAATTTAAAGTAATCTTTATTATTAATAAAAAATATTATTTATTTATAAATTAAAATCTAAATACATCGTTATATTAGTTATCAAAATTGTAACAACTTATTATCCGACACAAAGAACTATGATTGTATTTTCCTCAGTGTTAAGTGAGTAAACGTTTTAGTTGATATTAAAAAAAAACCCTCCAGCTAACAACATCATAAAAGTAACTCATCAATTTAAATAATTATAATTAATATAAGCCCAAAACAACAATATTTTGTTAACATGAGTTAAACAATTATGTTAAACATTTTAACTAAAAAATTACCTTAATCAATGTTGAATAAAAAAATTATGTTTTAATTTTTTTAATTGTTAATAATTATTTGATATTTCATCTCATTTGATGATGATTAAAGCACTTTACTCTAATAAAAAAAATTAAAACATTATAAGATGAAATTGTTTTCTTAAACAAAATTGTTAAAAAATAAAATAATTTAAAATAAAATAAATTTAAATTTAATAGATTTAAATATTTAAAAGTTATAAAATTTCATGTCAAAATGTTAAAGAGTGTTTGATAATTTCTGGTAACTAGACATGTATTTTTCATCTCACTTTTGGGAGGGTATTTAGTGGGCTTTAATGTTTTCTTCCCCAATTTATCTAGTTTATACAACTTTCATTAAAATTAATTTTATTAGATAAAATTAACGAAGAAATTGAATGTTGAAAAATTTTAGTTAATGTTGCATTCTAAAATATTCTCAAGTTATATGAAGCGGGTAGTCCACGATAATAAAGTTCGAACATATCTTATTCTTAAATTAAAATCCTAAATTTTGCCTCTTTATTTGAGACGTATATAATGCAAACTCTATTTTGCTTGTAAGACATAAAATTGTAAACGTATATAAATAGATACATTAATACTTTTATATTATTTATATTTTTAAATCAATTAATCTGCCAAGCCTATTGATCAAAGCTTAATTTTTAAATAATATGTTTTTGAAACAATTATAATCTACGCTATGTATAGTTATCAATGAGCAATTTAACCTGTATTGTTAGATTAATCATTTTAGACTATCATACAATAAATTATTCCAATATCTCTTGTAGGCTATTCTAAACATATATCACTATCATTTAATTTTATGTCATAATAAAATTTGATAATTTGATTAAGATATCAATTTTTTATTCTTACTAGCAGATGTTAGGGACTCTCAATCAGTTACTAATTAATTAAGTTCATCACAAATTATTAATTGATTCATTCAATCCATCCCGTTTGTATAAAAATCTAAAATATATATTATCCATAAAATTAATAATAATGTGTAACATAATTGATAATTAATAATAATAAATAATATAATTTATTAATTAATGTTAATCTACAAGGATAGATAATAATAATTTTATATAATAATAATTTTATATAATAAAATTATATAAAAGATTTTATATGATTATATGATATATAGTACGCTATTAATTATAATTCCCTAGTAGGACTTTGTTTCCCTTTCGAATTTTAATTTTTCTTTAACTGTAATCATTTGAGTTTGGAAAAATACCCTTCATTCTATTGAAACAAGTTTCAAGGTTTGAATATTGTAGTTTCCTTAATAATTATATGAAAACTACGAGATATATACCCAGTCATAAAAATTATAAAAAAGTCTGTAACATGGTTTTGGATTTATTATACAGTAATTTCTTTTTCAAATGTATCAAGAAAGATTCTCATGAAACCAAAATTAGAAATATTACATTCTCATATATTTGATATATAAGTTTTACAAGTATATATTCCATGAAATCATTAATTGCCTAGAATATAAACTACTTGTATTTTTCTTAGTTCTTGTTCTTATAGTAAAAGATAGGAATATTATACTTTTAAGATGGTGGAAATTATTTCCATTTGTTCATTCTTTGACATGATTTCTTCTCTTACTAAACGTCAATAACCAAAACATATTCATGAAAATAATTTTTCTAAACATAGATTCTTTGAGAATGTGATTTCAAAAACAATTTTATATGCTTTGAATTAAAACATCCATTCTAAAAGACAAATCTTTATCAATTTACCAAACGATATAAGACTCGTGCCAATTTCAGAAAACCTTTACGACACAAAACATATATGCATTGACTATTATGATTTATATGTTTTTTCTGGAAAAAAAAAATTGAAAAGCAAGCAGCTAAAAAGTTTGAGAAAACGAAAAAAAAAATAAAAATGAAGAAATGTGTGAGGGACATGAAAAATAGACAGGGGTAAGTGAGAAGACAGTTTCACGTGAAGATTTTGATAAAGTTGAAGTGGTTGATTTTACCGTTTGCACGATAAAGGAAGACAACAAACTTAGTCCTCAAACTTTACGAATGATAGGAACATTTGAGAAGCATGTACGATGAGGGTGTTTGTTAGAGAAAATGAATTAAACTTTTTTAGAGGCCTATTAGTAGCCATGATCATGTGGAGAAGATTTAGATGAGATATAAAGAAAGAAAAGAAAAGATATGAAAAGGATCTAGCCAGCTAAAATACCCGCTTAATGTGCCTATCCATGTGCTTTTTTACTAGATTCCATTGCAAGCAAACAAATGCTTCTCTTTTGGGTGCCCATTAAAATCGCACAAAAACCATTTCATTTTATTTATTTATTTTGATGCAATAAATAAACTTACTAGAAATGGAACATGAAATCAAATACTTTTTTATAATGTAGTTTATTGATGTAATGCGTTATATTAAGCATCTTTGACCAGTGTAGACAACTTGGATTTGCTGAAAATATGAACCCACTGTGCATATATTTAGTCTGTGTTAAGTCATATGTATGATCATTCATATCATTGATAAAGTATATTTAATCATGCGTACATATAATGTCATAATTTTTATAATGCAGACTTCTGAACCAAGTATTATTATAGTTTGCTGTGTGTGAGTGGGAACATGGATTGGACCACAAACTTTGATTTAGTTAAAGAGGAAAAGAAAAATTTAGAGAATAAAATTGCTTTTCTTTGCGAAGACAGGGAATAAATTTGTAATATATATTGCTAGCCAACTTGTAGAGAATTTCCAATAATGGATAGCTGACCCATTGTCGGGTAAATTTTCTTTCGGGGTGTCTGGATTGTTATGGAATGGGGTCTACATCTCAATAAATATCATAATTTCCTCAAAAAACATTTTCGGATTATTCTGCAAAATCTTCCTAAATATAATAATCAATTCATGGAAATTCTGAAATAAAAACAAACAATCATGGAAAGAGAGTTTTTGTTGTTAATATAAGCACTTGTTCTCTTTTGCTTTCAAACCCTCTCCCTCGCTTCAATCTTCAACCTTCAACCCTCAACCCTCAAACTCACACACACACACACCTTTCCATCATCCATTCACTTTCCTTCACCACAAAAGCTTCAGAAACAGAACGATTGAGTATACATATATATATATATATATATATATATATATATATATATATATATATATATATATATATATATCAAACACACTGAAGAATCAACTCAGAAGGTGGAGTTTGGTTACTGTAATAATCCACTGCAACTGGAGGAGGCATCCAAAGGGATCGCATTGATCCCAAATCTCAGATTTATCAGTTTTTCCTTCTCTTCCTTGTTCAATATTTGGGATCATGCTATCCCTTTGGATTCCTCCTTTGGTGGCTTCTACTATTTCTCATGGTTTTGGTGGAAAATTTCTAATCACTGCATCACAAACCAGCACTGTTCTTGGCTTACAAACTGCATTCTGCATAAGAAAGACACTGATACAGTTCCCGAGTAAGTCCATGTTAATGCTCTCTCTCACTCACCAACCCAATTTCATTCACTTTTATTTTGCTTTTAACATATTTGACGATGTCATGTGATTTATCTAGTGGATCTCATCTTCTGTCACCGAACTTTGTTCCTGTATTGTTGTTTTCTTCTCTTTTTCTACTTCATTCAATATATATGAAGTTATCTTTTTTTTTCCAGAACCCAACACCCTTAAATTCAGCAAAACATAGGCTTAATGATTACCTTATTCATGCTTTCTGAGCATGGTTGAATAGATCCACTAATTCAGTCCCGGAGGGACTGGATCCCACCAAGGTAAATTATTCTTGAACCAGGTATATATATTATCTCATTATTAGGTCTTTCTGCTTTTCACCACACACACACATATATATATATATATATATACGTACACTTATAAATATATAATTATATATTTTACAGAAGTAGTTTTCCGTGAATGTCAGTGTATATATATATATGCAGTACATTATTTCAGTCACTAGAATGAGGTCACCTTCCAAACATCTTACAAAATTACAACATGCAAGTTAACACATTTTTGCAGTTGATGTACTAAGATTTATGAGTTAAGTGCGCTATAGAATTTTTGGGTTTCATGTAAATCCACAGACTAAAAACAACTTTGAGCAAAGAATTAAGGGCATTTCCCAATATCTTTCATATCTGTGAGTAACTTTCATGATTTTAATCAGAAACTTTTTCTATGGGTTCAGAAATAAATGGCAGGAAAAAGGTAGTCTCTCTCCAATGTCACAGATGCGCATATTCTCCCTCTTAATTACAGATTGAGGATGCCACTGTTGGTAGATGAAAAATGTAATTAAGTACAATAGATAGCAAAAATGGAAGCAAACAAGCTAGTTAACCGGGTAGCTATTGAAATCCATCCGTATGAATAAAACAGTGGTGAGAATTAGGTATGCATTCTAATTAGTCGGCCAAAAGTAATTTCTACCCCATTTGGAAGGTTTTTGAATTTTGATCATTACCTATATTCAACAAATCAATTTCACCTTTTGATAAAGCAACTTTTGCCCCAGCTGAACATGGTCATTTTATGCACAAAAAGCTAACTGGGCAAACTTGGCACTCACAGTCATAGTTCACTGACCACACTCGAGTTGTCATATGTTGACATGAATTTGGATTTTGTGTTTGGTTTTCTTCTTCTCTGTTGCCATATGAGTGCTGGAACAGGCTTAATTTGTGTCTCACACAGTAACAGGAACTATGATATAGCCTTATAGTATTAAATTAGCTTTCTGTGAAAAAATGAAAACAGTGCAGGAAAACCCCACTGAAATCTTGGTAAAGTAGAGCTGAATATAAAACTACAGCATATGAGAGTGTAAAACTAGTGAGGTTGAGTGAATCGCACTCCAAAAAACACATGCTTTTATGAACTTTAATTAGAATCCAAGGCAGTGAGAGTTGTTATTGAGGCAATTCTGCATATTGCTTTGAGACTCACACTGAGTGTTCCATAGGAAATGGAATCATACACGTGCCAACATTGCAACATCTTTAAAATGGTATTTTATTTTGATGGTTTTACGTGGTTAGAGGTTATTCTTAGCACATGAGTTTGTAAATTTTAGCCCACACTTTGGTGAGGATCGCTTTTATCACATGGTTGGAACCCCTAGCTACCCTCTCTCCTGTTAAAGAATGAGCTGTTAAATCTCTTTATCAATTTTGCTGAAAGGACAAAAGATTAATTCTACACTAAACTATTAATGTAGGAGAGGGCCACTAAGGAACACAGTACACACACTTCTGAAAGATGGCCCTTTTGTTTCACTGTCTATTCTGTCTATTTCTTCTAAACAACAATGCTATTTACTAATATTTTTTTTCAATTTCACAAATAATATAGTTTTGCCAGCTTTAAAATATACGGTTAAACTGCGTAGACTATTTTACTGAGAATTTCCCTCTGTCCTCATCAATTTGATTGTCATGCATGGTACGTAATACTTTTTCCTTTAATTGTAAGCTATCTGCCAGAGAAAAGTACCAGATCATATAGATAATCACGTTTTGCTGTTGCTAACCATTGTATTGAGAATACTAAACAGAAATTTTAACTACAAATCTATATGCTGACGTGAGAAGTTGGTTAATTTATCATTAAAAAGTCTAACCTCGATCAGAGATAAGATCAAACGTAAAAGAATACACTATAAATTTTACGTCGACTAAACAAAACATATGTACATACAGATTTTACCTTACAAACCGATTTTGTAAGATTAAGTTAAATTTGTAAGATTAAGTTAAACTTAAATTTTAATTTATTTCTGAAGTGATAATGGTGAAGAAGTGTGAGTGTAATGTAGGAGCAAGAATATATGTGGGATGAATTTTGTAAGATGGAGGGGTGGGTGGGGTTAAATTTTGCAAGGAAAAGACGTTGAAATGAAATTGAAGGGGAAATGGGGTCCTAGGTGAAGTAGAATTTTTGGACAAAAGAGTGTACAAATTGTCTACAAGTGTGAGTATGTAGTTGCCATGTCCCCTTCTTGCACTACACAGGATTTATGAAGAAGACATGATGTGCGAAAATAAATAAACAAACAAAAATGTGAATATTTTTGTTGAATAATTTTACGTAGAGTGTTAAGTGTTGAAGTTAAGTTGGGTGGGTGTGCGTGGCAGGGATAGTGGCCCCGTAAGGTCCTTCTCATGTCTCCAAATTTAAACCCTTTCCTCAATTTTTTTTCTCTCATTTTTTTCTAACTCTTATCTTCCAACCATCAATTTCGGATCTTACCAATTTTTTTCATCTCTCAATTTATATAACACAATTTATAATTTTATTTCTAATCGAGATTTTCAACCGTGACGAATAAAGAAATCTTTGAGGTATGTTCTAATTAAAATATAATCTCTCAATTTAGGTGAAATAGGAAAGGTAATGCATCAATTTACCATTCATTTTACATTTTCTTAAGACAAATATTTTATAACATAAAATAGTTTTATATTTGGAAAACATATATGATAAAATAGTAAATACTTGAGTTAACTAATATTACTCAGACTTGAAAGTCGAATTCGAGTTTTTTTACCTGTTCATGAACTTTTAAAGACGAGAATTTACCATCCTATGCATTACTTGCAGAAGTTCAGAAATAAAAAAATATATATTGACATAATAATTTTTTTATTATGAATTTGATATATTTTTCTCGTTTTAATTATGGCGCATGGGATTGAGAATTTAATTTCGATATTGTACATGAACTGTGAAATAAAACAAAATATGTATTGGTTGGTAGTAGTGTAGTGGGGAACAACTAATGCACGATTGAATGAAATGGTTGGTTTCACAACCCCACCAAGAATAAAGTGTCTCATAAAATTTTATGTTGTTTATTTTTAGTTTTATTTCTCTATGATTTTGTAGACGAATTTATTAGGTTTTTTTTTTTTTTTTTTTTTTTTTT
>Ga0209589_1004506_pt1 | contig 24026 bp, 9 predicted proteins | sample CowpeawhiteBW_FD_187525 | JGI IMG/M metagenome (GOLD analysis project Ga0209589, IMG submission 187525) | Root nodule microbial communities of legume samples collected from California USA - Cow pea white BW (SPAdes) (version 2) | ecosystem: Host-associated > Plants > Roots > Nodule | place: USA...
TTTTTTTTTTTTTACCTAAAATTGAATTTTCGAATTCAATTATTCAGAGGTGCCGTTTCAAGAGATTCAATGATTGAATGTGGCAGAAGTCACCGAATGAACAACCGTTAATTAATATTGTATGGAACAAAGCATTAACGAGGGAATAATATCTTTTTAATAAATGTCTATATAATTATTTCTCTTACACTTAATAATATTGATATAAATTAAATTAATCTTAATTAACTAACAAATATGTTTAATACAAAAAATTTCTTTATCAAATTTTTTTTTAAAATTAAATATTTGAGCATGCGAATATATCATGAAAAGTTAAATAGAAAATTATTATCTAATCAACTTTTTTATCTAGAATGTTAGTATTTAAACATTACATTAATCATTTGACAAGTCCAATTTTTTTTTTTATGAAACTACAACGGAAAATAAAATATTTTGTAACTATTTTTGTGTACTTACATTAACTTTGGTTATGGATCAAAGGCATAATGACTTGTGAACTGATTTTTTCTGTTTATACAACTCCTATTGTTGGGTTTAATGTACGTCCAGCTGGAAATCATAGATGATAGAACACTATGGCTGTTTTTTCTTTTATTAACTTTTGGTATAAAGTAATTGTATAAAAAAATATTATGAATGCTGGAAATTCGTAAGGTTTACAAAGATATAAAAATAATATTATGATAAACATACAAAATATAATGTAAGAAGAAACTTATTATTTTATATATATATATATATATATGGTTTTTATTTTCCAATAAAACAATCATCTCTCAGCATCATTCGGTTGTGGAACTTGATTTTTATGTTTGATGTTTTCGTGAATACTGATCTTTTATAAAATATAGAATTGATCACACGACAATTAATAATATTTATTTAATATATTTTTCATTTAATTTTTTTTATAAAATATTTATACATTTTTAAATATTTTTAATTTAAAAAATTAAATATTATTTTTAAATTATGAAATTAAGATTAATATATTGTAAATATTTTATATTTTATATTATATTAATTTTCTATATATGTAATACGAGAATTTATCGTTCACACAAGTGGATTTAGATAGAATGGATTTAGAGGGATATATATATATATATATATATATATATATATATATATATATATATATATATATATATATATATATATTTATCTATTGTATGAGTAATCTAAATAGTTAATTTAAAATAAAAAGAAATTAAAATTAAATTATTATACTTATTCGCTAATTTATTGCTTCTTATATACATTAATCAGATTTTGAAACACTGATAATTTGTAAACTAGAGACAAACGCAGGCTTAGTTTTCAAATTCAAATACTCATCGATGACAACATTCAAAACCATTGTCTTTTCTCATTGTTTAGTAATAATTGTGAATTTAATGCTCTTAAATGTATCTCATTAATATGCTTTATTACATAAAAGATATCTAAAAACTGTCTAAAGCATAGGCAATCGAGTGTTGCAAACTTTACTAAAATATTACTTTAATTCCCTAAAGAGTTCTTCCGGATACCAGTTAGCAAAATCCCATATTTTATAATATAAAACATATTAAGAAAAAAAAAATGAATAAGAATTTAAAAAAGTTGTTTAAGATGTCTAATGGAACGACAAACATGACTTAATATTAAAGTTTTATAACATCATAGATAATTTCTTTTTCCCTAACCCAGTACTGATAAAAGTTCTTAGAGTAAATATCAACAAAAGCTTCTGTTCCTATTACAAAATCATATAAATATTTATATATCCAGAATGCAGATCTTGAAGGATCAAGCAACCCTGCATGAAAAAAGATACGAAATTTAAGAATTAGAAAAACATGAAACAAAAGTCTTACATAAGACATACGAATCACAATTAGAAAAAAACATAAAACATGAAAACAGATGATAGAAGACTTACGAATCACAGTCGACGAATGGATCAATGGGAAACGAAAAGCGAGTCTTACATAACTGAGAAAGTTTTGCGGCGCTGTCATGCTTGATGCCTGCTTGAAATGCAGCATTCTTGAGACAAGAACATATGGATCTACGAAGTTCAACTGTTGTTGTCTCTTTGAATATTACTGCTATGCTTGTACAACAATTAAGTGATGGTGTTGTTGGACCCAAACCCAGCAAGAATGGCTCACATGGCAACAAAAGAGTTATGGCCTCGATACATGTTATGTCATTCGCATGCACTTCACTTCCCACAAACATCATGCTTATTAGCAACACAAAACCTATCAATGTTTTCTTCTCCATCTTACAAACAATCTTTAACAGACAACCACACTGGACATCTTAATTTATATTCCTTCTCTCTTCTCCATTCTAATGACATCTTATTTATTATTAGGATTTAACGTTTTAAAAAAAAAATACTTTATTTATTTATTTTAGTAAATGTGTTATTAAGTTGTATGTAAATGTAACTGTAACGTAAATGGTGATACAGTTGGAATCTATGCTATAAATGTCATTCTAGATGAGAAGTATATATTTAAAAAAAAAAAAATACATAGAGGTTGGTTAAAATTTATTGTTTTCTTTATATGAAACGAAATAAGTTATATTGATTTTAGCTACACTCCAACGAGAAAAAAAGGTTTTAAATATTTTTGGCTTAATGTTGCTTTTATAACCTATTGGTAAATGACACGTTAGAGAAGTAGGAACTATGGAGAGTGCCATTGTTGTATATATGATTTATTTATATTAAAGTGAATGTGGTGCATAAGAAAAATTTGTCATCGATCAATATTTCAATAACTATACAATGAAAATTAAGTAATTAGACTTAATTGCAAAATTATAATTTGTTGTTATCCGAAAATTTAATATATATTGATTCCAAAATTAAAAATTAAATCATGAATATAATTTTTTTAACCCAATTACATAAAAATTGTTTAATGTGTCAATTGCATTTCATACAAATATTTAAGTTGTTTATAATATTTAACACGTTTTTGCTTTAATATCATATGAAAAATACATCAAAAAAATTTAATGTAATTAGATTAAAAATACTATATTTATTTATTTTCAAAAATTTAGGAAAAAGAATATTTAACTCTTAAATATATTATTTTGATTTTAGTGATCGATCAGGATAAACGTTTTCAATATTATTATTAAAAACAAAGTAATATATATATATATATATACACTGTTTACATTTATGTATAAAAAATAATTATAATAAATTATTTCCAAAACAAAACTAAAATCATAAATTTTCTCTGATTTCTAGCAAATTTTGGATTCTTTATTAAATTTTATTGTACTGTTTCTCTAATGTGTCTCCATAATACACACTGATTATCACTAATTTTGACGTTTTAAAATATATTAAAAAAATATTTAAAAATCAAACATAGTGTATTTTTAGTACTCAGTAGAAGATAATACAAGAAAAAAATCAGTAAAGAATCTAGACTCGATAACTATAGAGTAATACCTTGACTGAATATTTAAGTTATAACGTACTATTGGAAACACACACGTGTCCATTTTTTCTTATTTTAAGTATAAATTTATTAAATTATAATTGTTTTTTAATAAATTAATTATAAAAATTAAAAATATTTTATTATTAAATATTCTCCTATTATAAATAATCATTTAAATTTATAATTTGTAATTATTACAAAGATGACATGATAAAATAATATTTTTAATTTATAAAATAATTAAATTTATGTCAACAATCATTTAAAGAGTAAAAATAAAGTGTAATTATTTTAGTTTAAGTAACGTATACTTAAACGGTAAAATTGGAAAAAAAATTATATACACGAAAAAAATAATCTTTTTTCATATATAAGTATGAGTTATAACATTAAATACAAATACTTTTTATATCTTTATTATAAATATTTTTTATTTATTTTGTAGTAATTTTTTAATTAAAATGGTTAAATTTTAAAAAATATCGAATATCGTGGTTAAATTTTTAAGAAAATATAATAATAAAATTGATAAAATAATTAATTTAACTTAAAAAACTATTTAAAAAGTAAAATTAAAAAATAAATATAAACACATAAAATAATGATTTATATATAGATATAAACAAAAATCTATTGCTTCCTTAATATTATTCCTAACCATATCATCTTACAAAATCTCATTTCAATCACTCAACTCTGATTGAAAGGATCTAATTGAAACACTTTCTTAAAAGTTGGGATGCAATTGATATTTTTTTTAAATTAGATACCTAATTGACACTCTAGCCCCAAGCTAATACTATTCGAGTAATTATACCTAACAAATATAATCAATCTATAAAATGCAACATAAAAACACTAAAATATATCAATTAATACAATTTTATGTGAAAAAAAATAACTAACATATGTATTGAAACAGGTCTATAAAATACATCTCAAATAAATAAATATATATATATATATATTGTAACTCTATAATCAAGTATAAATTATATTAAAACTGATATAACTAATAAATTGATTAATTGAACCAGATCTCACTTATTACGCGTTGTTAGTTACATTAAATTTTATTTTACATTCAAAATAATTAGTATGAATATTTTTATGTGATTTAACTCAAATTTAAATTTAAATTATATTTTTCACATTTTTTACCATTTGAGTTAGAATTTTTTAAATCAAAAATTGGATTTTCTGTTATAACTTCAACCTAGATTAATGGAAACTAGTTTTAAAATATATTAATTTTTTAAATATCAATACAATAAATTTTTAATAATCCGTTGGAAATAGTACCAAAATATCCGGTAAAAAATCAAAATTCTTGAAACAAGGTAAAGAAATCAAACATCATTATAACTAACAGTGGTTGACAAATAAAATTTTAATGTATTTAGATTAGAAAAGTTATATAAATATGTACATGTACTTATTTTATAATTTAAAACAAATTTAAATTTAATGTCAAAATTTTTAAATTAATAACATATTTAATAGTTGAGAAGTGAAGAAGTTATACATGAGAAAAATAAATATATATAGAAAGTAAACATAAAATAATTCGATACCTATATCTAAATTTATGAAATATTTAAAATTTAACTAAGTCTTGATTTAATTATTATATCATTATATTAAGGTTTTCTTTTATCAGCATCCTTGTAAAGTTACTTTTAGTTTTAAAAAAATTATAAAGTTAATGTGTCTAAATAAGATTATATATCAATTCTTTTGTTTTATTTATTATAATTTTGCATTTGTTTTATATATACTACTATACTCAATATTATATAAAAGTTATATAATTCCTTATTATTCATTAAAAGTAGAATTTTATTAAACAGTTTTAATCCCAATTAATTAATTTAGTTCAGTCTTACAATTTTATGATTTTTTTTATAAGTGAATATATATATATATATATATATATATATATATATATATATATTTTTATTATTTTTTTTATCTTGTACATGATTCAAATCAAACATGAATTTGAAGAAAAAAATCATTCACACAGGGAGGAACTTCAATTTTTTTTGCCTTGATTCTCGATATTTAGATTGAGTTGTTGTACTAATAAAGTTTGATCTGTCTCAAGTTGTTGGTTTGGGAAGAGAATTGAAGAGAAGAGGAAGAAAGATAATGCTGCCGCAACAGTGGGTATCTCCGTGCGGAAATAAATGCACCAACAAATACTCTGCACTCACCCAAATTCCATGTATTCTCCATTCCCACATCTCAATTTCTTTTATTAATTCTTATTCACTTACATTGGCTAAACCATTGTTTCTGTTGTGTCATTGTAGGGCGAGTTTTCTGCAAGAAGGGGTGCGGTTCAGAGGGAGAGACATGGGAGGAATGTGAGATCATTTTCATGTCTTATTACTATCATTATTATTTTTCCTTCAAAAATTGTTATTGTTTCTTTAAAATCTAGGTTATTGTTCTGCATGTTGCATTTCTGCATCAATGCTAGCATAATAGTTAGTATACAATTGGGTCCCTGAAAATGGCGTGACCACTTGTATTGCTTTCTTTCGATCTTAAAAGTGCACTTCTGTACCAACTTGTCAACCTGTATATAATTTCATCCCTCAGAGTGCAATCTTTCAGGGTTTCAGGGGACCGAGCAACAAAAGTTTACTTTTTAGGGGAACACATAGTAGAATAGCTCTCCAAAACAATGGAAGATTTGTTTTACTTTAACAACTTTTGATGGGTGTAATAATTGCTCGAGCAAAAGACTATACGTGGCAAATTTCAGGTTTTGAAGATTCATTATCTTTATCTGTAAAGTCGCTCGGTTCATATCAATCTTCTCCTTGTTCTGGTGAGAAGGAAGGATATGATTATTAGTGTATTTGTTTATAAGTTTATCTAAACGGAGGCTGAAGTTTACCCTTAAAAACCAAAATCTTGCTTCTATGTTAAGCCTCTTGAGATGTGTGACCCACGCTTGAGTCCATTCCAACTTCGTATCCCATCCCCATATCTGTTCCATCTTTCTGTATCTATAAACATGTGCCTCCGTGCATTACAAATTCATGCAGAAACAGAAGCCAAGTCTTCATTAACTGACTATGCACTAAACCTTGTTATGAGGGCTGAAATGATGACTGTAGAAGTAGCTCTAGCAAGTTCTGATGTGTGAATGATATATTATTGGTTAACCAGGTTTGGAATATTGCAATCTAATGTGTTACAAGGATCCTGTACTAAAGGACCAACAGTGGAGTGCTTATATTGATCGTTCCCCTGGTGCTGCTAGTTATTCAGCGGTATTTTCTTTTATCCTATCCCATGCTTCTTTTACATTTTTATTTCCCATGTTGCCATTTTAGTATTTAGCATCTTGCAATGTAGTTCATTTCTGTTTTAGTTCATCCTAACAAAACTCTCTTTTGATGGTTTCTCTTCTCACAAACTCATATGATTTTATTGGTAAATTTCAGTTTAACCCCTTAGAAAATTTTCTAAATCAAAATGTGTATCAACTTTAAAATTCGGTAATTTATATCTATCAAGTTTCAAATGCATGCATTACAATTTACAATACCTTGATTAGGATCTCCTTCCCCCAAATTGCATGGAACTCGCTAAAATCTAAGACTTTGGGAGGTTTGGCTTCACAAACATAGTGGTAGGAGAGGCTGACAGTTATGTGTAAACCGTAGGCAAAAGAGTGATCCAATACTCCATCAATTGTAGTTGTATTTAGTGGAACAGAAACCAAAGTATGCTAGAAATTGCAAATAGCTCTTCATTTTGAGTGACTTGTCTCAAGTTCTAATTCACTAAATTTCGTTTGAATTCATACTATTCAACTTGAGCCCTATGAATGGAGTGTTTTCTTTTTCTCCTTTGGTCTTACCAGATCCTTGTGACTTGTTGCTAATATAAATCCCTGAGTGCAAATGATAAACATAAATAGCATTCTATGAAGTCTTTTACCAATGCTACACTTTTTGTTTCATTCTATATTTTTTTGGATTAAATCTATATCTGATTTTAATTTAAAGTTTCAGCTTCGGGTTTCATAGGAGCTACACAATTATGTTACTTTCATTTTGGTCTGCGCTTACCAAATATTGAGCTACAACTGATTCTACTGCTTGATTTGTTTTGCTTTAAATGTGGTTAATTAACTAGTTGTTTAGCCAGTCCAGATATAGTCAAATTGGCATTAAGTTAGACAGTTGTAGTTTGAGTGATCTTTTTCATCTTTGAAAGCTAGACTGATTTGGGAGGCCAACATTTTTCGTAAAATTCTGTGTAGTCTGTGCATTATTTGTCCACATCTCCTCACCCGTCACAGAAAACTCAGTACCCTTGATTCTTTCTGTGCATGTTCCCGTATATATAAATGATATCTCTCTGGCAAGTACGAACATCAAACTTAAGTAGACATTTTAAGTGTTGTGGCATTACCAAGTCAATTGAGATTTATTTTAAAAATGCATATTTTACTTTGTTCTTGCATATTTCATCATTCAAAATTCTATTATAGGAATGCTGGATTGTGGGATTCACATCATTTGAGGAAAGTCAAAACTTAGTTAATGAATATGCCCAATTGCTGTCGCTTGCAACACCCTCATAGCTCCTTATGGGTTAAGATTAGTTATTGAATAGTTTTGATTACGAATTAATTATGGTTAATCCCTTCTGATACAGGAATGTTTCCATGCTTGTGTATCTGGTTGCGGTTACAAGGTCAGTTTGATTTCAAGAACCTAATTTTTTATCATATTGTTGTGTATCCCCTTCAATGTATCCATATATTTTCCTTCATGCCTTCAAGCAGTCTTTTCACGTATTAAGTATTACTGGAAGATGGTCAATATAATATAGATAATCATTTTTTGAAGGTAAAATTAGTATAGGTTCTTGAAGTATTTGTAGTTTTTTAAACAAGCTTATATGTTTCAAAAGTGTGTAATTAGATTTTTGAACTTTTAAATTATTTTTTTTACTGGGTCCTTGACCATACTGTGGTTAAGATTCTATTGAGTACATGTAACCTAATATAATAGGACAATGATATTATGTTCCCAACTTTTTGACTCACATTCTTTATTTTCTGACGTAGCTTAGTGTAGATCATTCTTTAATGTACCACTAAAGAATAAGAGTAAAAAAAAATAGAAGTTAAAGTATAATTTTTCAATATAATATAATGTACTAACCCAACTCTGTATTTGTTGCATTATGCAGTTTGACGTGAAAAAAGAGAAAGTTGATGAAGTAACTCCTAACAGGCGTCCAAAGCCTGCCCCAGTTGAGAAGCCAAGGCCACAACCCCAAGAACCAAGTGACCTGTCTGAGGACGTGCTTAGTACTTCTGCATAGTGAAAACTGACGAACAACCTTAGACTTACAAAACAGACAGAAAAGATGATAACCATTCTTTTACATGCTACATTTTGGTAGGAATTTGCGTTCATCCATTGTATCGCTATGATTTTAAGGGATAGTGTGACTGTCAAATGCCTTTTTTTTAATTGAGATCTCAGAAACTTCATGTCATCCTAAAAGAGGGGAGATATGAAAATTTTGGTAGTTGGATAATCATATTTTTTCAAATAAGATTAGTCATTATTATAAATTTCGACATTTATGCTATGCTAAAGAATTGATAAATTAAAAGAATACAAAGTATTGGGGAATCACAGAAAATCAATGACAAAAAACATAACATTGGCAAGCTATACCTATAATGAAAAAAATATATATAAATAAATATGTGAAGGTAAAACATCAAATCTTCCAAATTGTTCTTTATGAATAAGTTAAATTGGTTACTTCAGCACAATGATTTTGTTACGAAAACATGAAAAATTTTGAATTTATAAAAAATATAAATATGTAAACACCGATATCATCTCTTTTAAGACACTAAAAAATTTGATTCAAAAAAATCATAATAGCTATTCAACTAAGGTTTTTGAAAACTCTCTTTCCAAATATGTTATTCTTTATCAATAATTTGTTAAAAAAATTTGTATGATAACTTGAAAACTTACAAATATCATGAACTAATTTTTTTTTTACCAATGTAAAAATTGGAAGAATTTTCTAATCAACATTACTAAAATAAAAGCTTGTCAAAAACCTCAATGATCAATATTATAAAAACAATCTTAATTGATGTCAACATAAATAATTGTGATTAACATCAACTAAAAATAATCTCATTTGATGTTGTTAGAGAAATTCTTTTACAAATATCGAAATATCGATTGAAAAAATTTGAATAAAGTTTGACTGAAAAATAATATCAATCAATATCAACTAATAAAATTAAAATTTAGAAAGTTTCAATTTCCTTATTCAAATACAAAATTAGACTTTATCAAAACCATCTAAAATGTAGCTTTGAAATTATGAAAAACAATACCAAAACAAGTAAAAACTCACGAGATAGATTATATTTTGGCAAAAAAAATTTTCTCTAAATGTAATCCAACCAAAAAAATTTTCTCTAAATGTAATCCAACCAAATTATAAAATGTTGCTGCCCAGGATCGAACTGGGGACCTTTAGTGTGTAAGACTAACGTGATGACCACTACACCACAGCAACTGATACACCTTTCAAGCCACAGCAACCAATATATTATTAAGCCAAACTTTTTGAAATTTATGTAAAAAAAGAAATATAATAATAATAAATAATTTATTGCTACCCAGAATCGAACAAGAAATTTCAAAGTGTATAAAACTAACGTGATAACCACTACACCGCAGTAACCAACCTGTTATGAAATTAAACTATCTACTAATGATCTGACTAAGTTTAACCTTTTCAAAACAGATACATTTATGTAGTTTATCTATTACATTATTTTGGAGGCTAAAGATTATTGAACACTAAAAAAGGTCTTCTGTTGTGTTTCGGGAAAAGTAATGATGTTCAATCATTTAAATTAATTTCGTCAATCAGAATGAAATCCCAGTAACTAAACTCTTTTTAAAACACTTTATTAGTTTAAATTTGTTCAAGTTTATAAATTAACGCAGGTCTTCCCTGTTGTATTGCTAACACTCCCAACTGATTCAATCTTCAAGAGGTAGACATAAATTGTTCTAAAATCTTAATCCTTATTCAATCTAAATCTTAATAAATTATATTTACATTAAAATCCGAATAAATTTAATTAGATGAAATTGGTTTGATTTTTTAATTTATTTTAGTTTAATTTGTATTATTAAATCTATTAATTTATTTCGAATAAAATTGGCATTTAAATATTGGAGCTATTGATTATGATAAATTCAAATTAAGTTTTTTAAATTAATTAAGTTTTTTATTATTAAAAAATCAAGATAATTTTTATGATTAAATTGTTAATCTTAAAATATAAGGTAATCATATTCTTGTATTACTTTTGTTCTCATTGCTTGATTATTTATGCTTCTAACTTTTTTCTCGTTTTTTTGTGCCCGTGTATTTTGAATATAATTAATTTATTATTAATAATTTATGTGATGAACAAAACTCATTTTTAATATAATGATTAATCATATTGTAGTTGAACGTATTGGTCAAAATTAAGGATGCTCCCATCCAACCCAACCCAACCCAACAACACTTTAATTGTACTTAAAAAAGATACCTTAACAAATGAAATTTACTTAAAAATAAAAATAGAAAACTATCCAATTAACAGGATTGGATTTCCCAACAATACAAATTTAGATATGTTGAAACAGAATGAGAGTAAGTCGGATTAGTATAATTATAAAATAGTTTTGAATATTTGGATTTGTGTATTCTCCAAATGGTTTATTACTGAGTTCTACAACCCAAAGAAACCTCAGGTCACTAATCTGATAGGGAACAACATCACTTATAAAATTGCTACAAGGTTGTCATAACGTGACTAGTTCAAAGGCATTGCATGTGTGTGTGTGTAGGAGTGAGAGAGAGAGAGGGAGAAGAGATGTGTGCATAAGAATTGAAGGAGGAAATCCCAAAACAATGTTTTGCACAATTGTCGGCTAATGAACAAATGACTTGCTATTTGGGTCAAAAACTACATTAGATTCTTCTTGTTGTGTTGCACAGAAAATTGTCAAAAGTTGAGACATCACAAAAGAGTGAGGAGTGGATGAATGATGCATGTTCATCTATTCAGCTTTACTGGACTTTCTCTTCATTCTGCTGAAAGGTCCAATTGTTCGATCCATGATGTACATGTAAATCACCTGGCTCCAAGATCTGTAGCATGATAAGCTATCATAAAACTCTGGAGCAATCTCCTTCACCAGATGAAGCTTGTTTCCAGGAATTCTTGGGAAATCATGGTGTTCATTGTGGTAACCCACATGCCAGGTGAGGTAATTCAGAGGTCCATAGTAAGAATATGTTTCCTGATCAGGATTGAACACATAATGCTCTGAAATGAAGTGACCAGCCATTGGATGCATCCCACCACCAAGAAATGTAGAAAGAATCAAATAAGCAAGCGATTTCCAGCCAAAAAAGTAAACCATTGAGATATCAAGTCCAATCTGAATAGAGAAGTTCACGAATTCCCAACAGCCAGGAGGCTTTGGCTTAAGAAAGAGAGGTCTAAGTGCATAAAAGAATAGCTGTAAAAACACCCAAATGGTTTTTGCAACAACATTTTTCACAAGATGAACTTCAGTGAGACTAGGGATATCCATGTCAACGCCATCTACACCTTGGAATCGGTGGTGCTCCAAGTGATACTTCTGGAAAGTAACAGACATGGGCACACCTATTGGGAGGTTCGCAAAAATCCCTAACCAACGGTTCAGGGATGGAGTTGAGAAGGCCAGGTTGTGACTCAGCTCATGGATAGCCAAAAACAGATTGTGGTTCATAAATGACCCAAAAAAGTATGCTACTAAACATATCTTCAGCCACCCAGCATCTTTTAGCAAAATACCTGTAGCAAGCTGAAGCAAAACAACTCCACTAATCTGCAACACCACAAGTTTCAAACATTATATACACACCGTATGAGGTTGGTAAAAACTTATCCACCCACCTAAAACACATTTCAAATCCATATCCCAATCTAATAGCATGCCCACATATTTAAGAAATACCACTTAACAATAGAATGATACAGTACACAACCACTTCTTGTAATAATTTGTCAATGCATTAACAGTTAACGAAGTTACATTGCAATCAAATCAAAAGTTGTCGTACGTGATAAGTGTGTAGAATTTTACATTGACGGTATTCAAAATCACACCTACCAATATTTCAGATTAGTAGACAATATAAATTTGAACAGCACAGATATCAAATTCACCTTTTTTTTTTTTGAAAACATGAATGAATTGTGCAAACTCAAAAGATCCGAGTCTCATATACATATATCTACCACATCAATGTAGGATTATCTCCAGCAGAGGCTCAATCTCAGATACACACAATGTGAAACCAATCGAAATAAGTTAGGAATCCCCCAGCCACACAGGCAATGCCAAGAGACAAAAAGATAGGAGAAACATTAAATTGGGAAAAATGAAAGAAAATAGATAAGAAGAAAGCAAACAACAGATAATGCGATCATTGAATAATAAGAATGACGAGAACCCAAAAGCCAAAAACAGATACAACAACAGCATTGAAGAAATGGGAAGGAACCCAGAAAAGAAAAGAGCGAGATTTGAATGAAAAACGGTAAAAGGGGAAACCTTAAAGAAAGCGCAGTGGTCGGGGCCAAAGAGTTGCTTGATTTGAGGGTATTTGGAGAGGATCTGACGACGTCGTGAGGCATGGGGTTCGTCGGTGTAGGACCAGAAGAAGCCCCCGGCTACGACACCTTCTTGATCATCTCCTTTACCCATTTTTTTTCACCCTCTTTCTCTCTCTCTGATATCTCTCTTTCTCTCTGACTGTAGATGGAGGAACAATGCATATATTTATACGAGGAATGGGAAGGAAACTGGAGAATGGCTAAGAATAGAGGGAACAGACATAACCATTTGTTTTCCCCGACACTACAGGCTGGAAAATTAGAGGACTGCGCCGGATTGGATGTAATGTAACGAAATAAACAAAACTATTTTTGTAATTAACCTTTTCTAAATCTCGTGGGTTGTTATTCCTCAGTGTTCTTCACCCCCTCTCTTATCACGTGCTTTTCCACCACCATATCAAATTTCAAAATTCATGACGCATATATAACTCAAAATACCTTACCCTTCTTCAACGGCTACAACACAACTATCATGGATATCAATACTCATCAGTTTAATAAATCTTAATTATTAATAATTTAATAATATATTAAATAATAAATCTTAATTATTAATAATAATAAATCTAGTATCTTTCGTAAACGAGACACTCATAAAGTTTTTATTTTAATAATATATTAAATAAATTAAATTATTAATAGTTAGCGTACACACAAACACTATTATGTCTATATATACGTATTTTTAAAATATGAATCATAGTATCTTTGTAACTGATAATAGTATAATGTTATTAAGTTAATATATAAAATAAATTTATATTTATTAAAAATGAAGTGAAATGTTAAAAATAAAGTGAAATAAATAGAATAATTAATTGATGATGAATAAAAAGAAAAAAAATAAACAATTTTATAAAAAATAGGTAAAAATAATTATTAATTTTTAAAAAATTAATAAATAATTATATTGTAAAGAGTAAAATTGGTATTGTAAAATGTGAATAAAAAATTTTTTATATATTTTTATAGATATACGAATTAAAATAGAGAAACATGAAAAAATATAAAAGTTAAGAATTGGGATGCTCAAAGTAAAAATGAAATAAAATAATTTCTTTGTGCTTATTTGATCGGATCAAAGCTAAAATCAAAAGAACAAGAAAATATATGAAAGTGATCATTTTACTCTCCACTGTATGATTATTCTTGCTAATTTTCATTGGTTTGGAAGCATCTAATGTGTTACTTTCCTTCAGTTAACGAATATGCTTTAGAATATTTCGCCTTCTTAACATTCTTAATATGTACAATAACTTATCCAAAATGAGTGGTTTTACATCCAGAAGTTGTGGTTCCAGTTTGCTTCAATAACAACCGAACACTTGTCCAACAGATGCACAATATTTTTAACTTTTAGTTACAATACCAAATAAACAACTTGCTGCGGGGCAGCTGTTATGAATCAGAACAGCAGTTGGGTTGAAATTTCTTGGAAATTTCTTGCGTTTGAACACACTCTTTTTTAACAAACTCTTTATTATCTATTAGCTTAAATTTTATGAAAATTACAAAACATTTTGTGGATCTGACATGGCTTTCACTCATGAATTTATAGTTTCTAACAAAATGCAATTAATGGTTGAATGAATGCATTAAAGGATGTGTTGGTACACTTCTAGTGAAGAGAATTGAAACACATTATAGATACTCATTTTGCTCCATTCAAAGCTACATAGGCATTTTAGGTGGGATCCATGAAAAATGTACTCTTCTGAGACACAGAATATGGAAACAGACCTCTTCTGAACAAGCAATTCAATCTGTACAGGATATACAAAGACAAATGAGCAACATACTCACCTTCACTTCACCACCAACCCACAGTAAACTCAGGGTTGGAAACTTTTTCGCAAAGACGTGGGAAGCAACACTGCGACTCTATAAACTAAATTTACCGAATGACATTCGGAGTTTATGTTACTAAATTGAAAGGAACTGCCCCTCCAACACCAGACTGTGAGTAAAATCACTCATCTTAGATGAGAGTCATAAGTGTCAAAAAGAGAGTCTGGAATGATCAAAGGCAACTTATCTATGTACATGAAAAGCCTTCTCAGATTCTCTCTTGTCACTGTTGCCATGTCTACAACATCCCTACCATCAGTGAACACCCAGAGATCGCCTGAGTTTACTCTCTTCAGACTGTCGCGGCAAAAGGGGCATGACTGTGATCTTGTTCTCCTGCAAAACATTGCAAATTACAATGATGTAATTTGGAACTGAACAACCGAACACTCAAGCAAAGCACGCACTGGCAGGTACAATGATGTAAAATAAAATTTCATGTAGTTAGACATGGGGCAGGAGAACAAGTATGGAGATTTGGTTAGAGAATTAATGAGAGAAAGTCATGTCACACCATAAAAATTGAAAGAGGCTTGGAAGAACCATACATGATCTAAACATTGCAAGCAGTTTCAGTGCATTGTTACATTGAAGTTGTTTTTTATGTTCTTTGAAAGAATAATTGATATTGAATTGCTTAGCCTATGTAGCCAGTTAACGGCAGAATGGCAGATCAAACTATCACTTTAGACCTTCTTATAATTATTCAATCTAACCGCCAAGGGGCAATAGTTGGCTTCACAGTCCATCCATACAGTGCAGTTCTCATGCAATTCAATTTAATTAAACCATTAAAATCCCAATTAAAGCGATAACCAATAAATAAACTTCAAGGCCAATGCTTGTGCTTGACTAGATCACAGAATCCATAGTGTTTAGCTTATCCAATATTATTTTGTGCCTAATCACAGAAGTAATAATTAAATTATAAATTGTTTGTTTCTACTCTCTCCAACCAAGATCTCTAATGAATTTAATCAGTTTGGATATCCTGTAATAGTTCCACATGAAACTAGCAATGCAATTTTCCTTTTTCTATCATGCAATATCATAATAATACAGTATAAAAAGCTATTTCATTTCTCCAAGTTAAGAGTTTTTATATTGGGGGCTAGGAGAGAGGGATGGGAGAGTTAATTATTTAGACAGGTACAATAGTAGTTAATTAGTTAGTTAAAGTGGGTCAGTAAGACAAGCAAATAAACGGGTGTGTAGAAGAGAACTAAGTTGTGAAAGGAGAAGTCCTTGGAGAAGGAGAACCCTTTCTCCCATTTTCAGTTCAATTTCATTAAACCAATAAAACCGGTCTTCGGGTTTGCAAAACTTGATGCTTGCTTCTTTCTTGCACCGAAAACTTTTAGGTTGACAAGTACTTTGAGGGCTACATACAAGTTTACTATATTAGTATTAATATCAGTCAGTTATGAATACGATACAAATACATCACTTCTGAAATTTCAATACATCATAAACTAAGAATCTGGCAATATAGAATATAACCAGCTTTCACAGCTACATATTATTGAAATAACAGCTGCAATCAACTTCTCTTTGATTCATTCCCATGTTTTCTACTTTTTAATTGAATACTTATATTAAGAGCAATAACAGAATAATGAGAATTGAAAACCCATACCTATATACAGACACACACAAATGCATATAGTGCCTGTTATGGCATCACATCTGCAGAGACTGAATTCAAAAACCAGGTCACTTGTGGTGAGACTAATTCTAGATATTTATTGTGTATCCAGAAGTAGGGATAATAAAAGAGAGGCTAGAAATTTATTGTAAAAACAGTAGCTTTGCTCAGTAGACAATGAGAATATTGCAATCTTTTTGTATTCTGTGTATTTTTATCATTACAACAAAATGGGGGAGCCTAATGAGATGAAAACCTCAAGTAAGGTGCGGACAGAGGTTCTTTGAACCGAATGACAACCATTACAGATGTCAGCGCAATATGAAGGAAATTATGTCGAAGCTCTGTTATTCTATTACACTACTTGTATAGGCTGCCATGGCAGAAACCATCTTACTTAACATCGTCAAACAATTAAGGTCAAAGCAAACTGTGCAAATCCAAAATCTACAAAAAGACCAAGCAGGTTCAACAAATTACAGTTTACAGAAGTGTCACTTTATGCAATACAGTTCTAATTAGTATCCATGAAACTAAAAGAACCGAACAAAAAGCTTCCATAAAACATTTTCCCAGAGAAGTAGAAGAAAAGCCTCACAATTTTATACTTCTTAACATGAACAATTCATGACTATAAACAAGGAAATGTGAGAAAGTACCATTCGTGGTAACATTTCAGGCACATGACATGGTTGCAGTCGGGTAACACAATCTTACTGTTCATCTCCATGCATATTCCACATTCTTCTTCCCTTTCAATGTCTATATCCGAAGGCTGTCTGTGCTCCTCTTCGTCTCTTTTCCGATACCTCTCCAAGCATACAGCCTTCTGTTTTTTATCCTCTGTATCAGTTACACCTTTTTGGAGTTGCAACAATGAGGGATATATGACCGCTGATCAATGCAGAAATTCAGTACATCAGCAATTCATATAGACTAAAATGCAAATGAACTTGCTAGTTATTACATAGAAAAAGTGTAAATATACCATAGAATTCTCTAATACTTGCTTTCCTTTCATGGGTAGACATGGTAGTTGTCCCATCTACATAAACCTGAAATGAGAGGAAAATTTGTCAGTTGTCACCTTGACCAAATTTCTCAGTTTAATATGAACATCCAAAACCCAAAACACCTTAGACCATACCTTGTATATTAGGATTCTTAACAATCCTAGGGCCCCTGCAAGATTGCAATCTGTCCATTGTACCAAAAAGAGAAATAGGTGTGCTGCCATACTGTATGACATTCTCATCTGAAGGCATGCACCGTCATATTCCCTTGGAAAATCTGATGCGCTGCACACCCAATTGCATATAAAGTCATAAATATAAGCAAGAAGAATGTCTAGCGACACGGAAAAAAAATGCAACCTTCCATTGGACACCATTCAGAACTCAAGTATGTTTTCTGTAGCCTCTCTAGACAAGTTTCTCTAAAGGCTCTTCATAAACACAAAAAACTTCAAAATACTGAATCAAAAAAGAAAAAGAAACACACACAAGCAACTAGGCAGCATGGCACTGTCGCTGAAAAAGATATGCATTGCATATCAGATGTCAGGAACTATTTGATAGTCAACCAAATGACTCAAGAGACCATCCAACCCCTGCCAAAGGGTCAAAATGCCACACATGACAGGAGAAAACTACTGTCACTATAGACACAAACAAGACAAATAAATGAAACTATGAAAGCAATAACAATTCTCTCCTCGTAACCACACAAATCCAGCATAACAAAAGCCCAAATTGTCAAAGTTTTGGACACAACATACAGGACGAAACAGTAAAATACAGTCATTTACAAAATTAAAAACCAGAAGTTGGTCGTAAATATAATATGTCACTAACAAGCGAGCAAAACATGAGGTGGAAGCCAAATGAAGAACACCACCAAAGGTTTCTCTGTTTGTTAGGTCCGGGTTCCTGAAGAACTAAATTTTCCACAAGTGGAGATAACGGAAATTGAAAATTACTTGAACGATGTATTTGCAGCAAAATTAAACGCGCCATATTTGTATCAAGGAAAATTGACGGTTGACTGAGAAGGAAGGCAAAAATCAGAGGCTAAACCCCAGAGAATCATTCCCTAGACCAGAATAAACTTCACTCGTGATCATGATCCAATTATGAAAAAAAAAACACTATTTTTCAGAAAAGATAAATGCAAACTTGATCCCAATAACGTATTTTTCTCAAAGGGGTGCGAAAAATTTAAATGAAAGAATGGATGAAAGAAAGAAAAAAAAGAGAGAAACTGACAGGGTATTGGCATGGTGAATATCAGCTTCAAGCAGTTTCAAAGAGTCCTTGAAAGACCTTCCCATGGAAGCTATGTACATAACTCTCTCTCACACACACGCACACTCTCCCAATTCCAAACAAGATTCTAAACCCAACTCCTAAACTAAAACCCACTACAAATTTTCATGCTTTCTCTCTCTCAACTCCACTATAGCCACGTTCACAGTGTAACACACACTCTTCTTCAAAGCCATCACCAAAAGCTTTCGGTAGGACACGTGGCACAACTACCTCAAATATTATTCTTAGTTGCCTATTATTATGGTTAATTTATTATTAAATAATTACTAATTAAATAATTCTTATCCACTTTACCTTATTTGTTGGCTTTGATAGCTTTCCCTCTACGCACCAGTGATGGCTACGCGTCCCGTCTCTTCCTCTTTCCCCCATTTATACCTGTTATTTACATTTTTGCCACCACAATCTTTTTCTTTCCCATTTTTATTTTTTTCTTCTCTTTTCATGTTAATAATTTGTGTTATTTTATAGCACATTAAGTTAAAAATTAAAAGGAGAAAATAAGAGTTTAATAATACTTCTCAACTTTCTTGAGGGCATTTTTGTAAGTCTGTCTGTTTGAAAAGGTCGTAAGTGGCGTCTGTCTTTAATTATCATTTATCTGCTTGTTTTCATTTTGTAGGATTGGAAGAATCCATTTGTTCCTTCTTCTTTTTCTATGTTCTTTTTTTTTCTGATTTGTAAATACTTTTTAAATAGTTTATGAATTTTTATAAATAATTTTTTAAAGGTTACTTTTATGTTACCAGTATATATATATATATATATATATATATATATTACTTCTACAACTTCTAATTAATAATATTTTTTTATCGCCGTTCAACCCCCTTTCTCTTTTTTATTTTTATCTCTCGTTATTAAAAAATAATAAATTGCATTAATTCATTTATTGTATATAAATAATTTATTGTGTATTTAATAATTTTGACTAATTTCCTATAGTACCATGTGAAATATGCTGTAAGTAATGTTTAGCGAGTATTTTTAAGCTATAATATTATGATTAATTAGCCGGATACGATAGTTAATTAACTACATGTTAAACAAAGAATATTACAGTAGCAAATATTTTTAAGGTGCGGTTCACCGTAGGATTATTACTGTAAACTGTAAACCGTTGGATATATTATTGATAAAATGAGTGGTCGATATCAATTGCTTGATATTGCTTGAACCCTAAGTTGATACTTTTAATGATGATCAACCTATTTATCAAATTCTTGTAAATCCAAATATATTTGGTATTTAAAAATGTTTATATGTGATTTTTTTTTATGATAAGACCATGCTATTTTATATATGGTAGTCATTTTGTGATTCCTCTTCTTCAGAAAGAGGACACAAATATAATTAATTGTCAATAATTAATACATAATATAACTACAAACTTTATTAGCTACTTATATCCATTTATTGACTATCACGTGCTAGTTAACGATGAAAGGGCCCAAAATTTGTATCCATCAATGCATGTCTCTCATAGATTACTTTTGGAGAAATGAGATATTTTATTTTAAATATTTGTTTATCTTGAAAATTTTGAAAAATACAAGTAAGAAATATTATTTAAATTAACTTTTTTAAATAAATTTGACCCAATTTAAATTAATCATAAATAAGTTTATTTATATAAATCAAGTATTTTAATTTTACTATATATTACTTTTTCAGCGAGTAATTAAGATTCATGATATAAAAATTCTAAAATTCTTCCATTTCTTAATTAGTTGCAGTTACAGATCTTAAGTTAACAGTTAAAATTATAAACAAGAAAATTACCAGTTTAAAATATCATGATATTTTTTACTAAAAAATCCACACAGCCAAGTTTCCATTTCTCGGATTTGTATTTTTAGGGCAATTTTTTTTTTAAAAAAAAACATCTATAGAACTCTTGTATCAATAATTAAAAAAAAATGTTTTGATGGAAAAAAAATTATAGAAATATAGGAAAAAAATGGAATTATTTGTATTGAAGAAAGTGAAAAATAAAGAGAAAATGAAAAGAAAATTCGTGAAAGTTTGATTAATATAATAGTTTTTAAAAACAATTACGGAATGGCATATGTATAAAATGAATAAATTATATTTTATTACTGTGAATTAATTTTAATTAATCATTAAAGTACAATTTTATCATTAATATTAATAATGTTATTTGTTTACCTTTAGTACTCAAAATCTGAAACAAAATAAAAGAGAGAATAGGAAATTAAAACATCCTGCACAAATATTAAATAACATGTAAATGCTTCAATATAGGTTTGAGAGTAACTTTTTTAATATGGGGTGAGGCAAAAGGGTAGTTAACCATGAAAAGGTACCCATATTAATTAAGAAATTATTATAATTTATGAGTGCACAGCATTGAGTAGAAAAAATCCATTAATTTCATTTAATCATTCATTTTATTTACTTTTTACTTTCTATAATGAGAAACATATACAAATTGATTACTGAACTAAATTATTTATGTATTAAATATGAAAGACTGAATTTGGGGAAAAAAATAAAAAGACGAATTGTAGATAATAATTAAAGAAATCAAGAGAAAAAGAACATTTAAGATGAAAACCATTATGAAAGAGATATATTTTTCAAAGTTATGATTAGAAGCACATAATATCTAAGAGTGTGATTGTGTTGATTGAGATGGAGTGTTTTTGAAGGTTCACATCTTATTAAATAATTTGAATCATAGACTATAGGATTAGAATGCAATCAAATCCACCTTTTTCGTGCTAAAAGTAAATTTTTAGGAATCTCATCAATCCACACCATGCTACAAAGACTAGCTCCATTCAATTCAAAAATAGTTGGGTGGGATGAGAGAAGAAAAAAAGTATGAAAATAGCTAAGGGAAGAAGTGAAACTTCATCACCAATGTTAGTCACTTTCGATATGGGTAGACAACAAAAACCACCTTTTGGTTTTTTTAAGTTTTTGTGAATTTTAGAATTAGTCTGTTTTTGAAATTTTATATCAATTTAATTCTTTATTTTTAGAAATGCGTTGATTTAATCATTCTCATCAAATTTTGTTAAGTTTATTTGATATTTTAAACACATTTTTATGATAATATTTAAGTTAACATTGAAGCTAAAATGTGTCAAACGGTGTAAACAATTCAAATACTATTATGAAATGCGTTTGAAACGTCAGATAAACTTACAAGAATTCGGTTAAAATGACTACATTAACGCATTTTTAAATATAAATGACTAAATATGTCAAAAGTTTTGAAGATGAACTAATTCTAAATTTCACTCAAACCTGAGGAAAAAAAAACACATTTAACCTTTTATTTTTTGAACCTGCTCTTTATATTCATTTTGGTATTTTGATATTAATATTGTATTGAGAACATTGAGATTGAAAAATAGCAATCTCCTATGTTGATCTTGTTATTGCTGGTGATGTGTACTTGAGTTGAGCTCATGGATTTGCTACTATTTGTTCGTTATCTTATCAGATTACATAAGTAAGAGAAGCCCAGCTCACTGTTTTGTTTATGAGGCCCATTAATTGACTTAACTTTTGTAATTCGAATTTGGGTCTGCAATTGCCATATTGGAGTTTTGGCAGATGTTTCCTGCATCCTCATTTTTTTCCCTGCACCCCCTATAAGCTTGGTGAGAAGACATTTTTGCCCTAACTGAGAAAATAAACAAAAAATCTACTTGCACTACGTTTTTAGTTTTAGAATCACTAAAACTATAGCCCCACACTTTTTCTTTTATGTGAAAAAAAAAAATAGTTGATAATTACACATTTTCTTTCTATGCGGATATTTTTCTTATTGGATTTTATCCTCTCCACAGCCAAGTCTTATTGAAATAACAAGATTTCCACTAGGTGGCATTGAAAATGACAAAGCATTTTTCTGAAATAACAAGTTTGAAAAAAATAAATTATTGGAATAATTGTGGATCATAAACTGTCTCTTTCTGTGAAATTTGTCCCTGCGACCTAAAGATGTGTTCAATTCAATGCCCTTGTCCAAACATACAGCACAAAAATCTATCACGTCACTGTTTTGTTCATGAAATTAAACTATTCAAATATTGAGTAGTGTATAGTTTTTTCATATTTTTGTGGTAACAAATCTAAGTCAGAAAAATCCATTCTACTTTTATGAAACAAAAATATACAATAATGCAGCTTTTTTAAAGGGTACCTTTCTTCCTCAGCTTTTCCTCTATTCTTTCAATTCCACATTTTAAAGGGACTTGTATCATCTACAACGTGCCTTTTCCTGATTCAAACATCAATCAATTTTATTATTTTAAAAAATTAAGATCTGACCAAAATATAATTAAAAATAATTATAATATAATCATGCAATAAACAAAAAATTAAATGAACTTAATTATTTTTAATTGGAATAAAGTTACATACCCTTACTTACTTAAATCTAAGAATGACATCATGGCCAACACTTGTTCATTCACATTTGGCACAACCAGCTTAGCATATATTTATTTTACGAATAACATTTCTATCTTTTAATTTTGCTTAGATGAGCTATGCATATACGTTTAAACACTATAAAATTGTATACTAAAATTGTTTAAGCCAACAATTTACTTAATTTTATAAATTTTGTAATTGATTTAGTACTGTGAATATTAATTTTGTAATATAATTTGTTACTATTACAATGCTGTGTAGAAAAATATAGATGAGAAATAAAAGATAAGTTTAAAATTTTACAATATTATTTGTTGTTATTATTATTGATTGGTAGATATTTTCTATTATATTATTTTTATTTAAAAAAATGATAATACTTTCATATTATTTTTAAAAAATTAGTCACTAATAAATTAATAATATTTTATTATTGAATATCTATATTTTTATCTCTAAAATTAATCATTAATAAGAATTTATTCTGATAACCCGTCCTCCGAATCCATCCATAGTCATATATATATATATATATATATATATATATATATATATATATATAAATATATATATAT
>Ga0209589_1004507_pt1 | contig 24024 bp, 13 predicted proteins | sample CowpeawhiteBW_FD_187525 | JGI IMG/M metagenome (GOLD analysis project Ga0209589, IMG submission 187525) | Root nodule microbial communities of legume samples collected from California USA - Cow pea white BW (SPAdes) (version 2) | ecosystem: Host-associated > Plants > Roots > Nodule | place: USA...
TTAAATATATATATATATATATATATATATATATATATATATATATATATTAATAGATATTAAAAAATTATGTTATGTTCGGATATCCAGATATTTATTTTACAGATAGGGTATAAATGAACTACTACTCGAATGTTTTTAACAAACATTGATTTAATGAGATTAAAATTAAAATTGAAATAGATAATTTTTGGAAATGTTTTATCTAAAAAATAATAATTTTTTTTCTTAAGTAAAAAATAAAAATATATAAGCAGATTACTTTATTAGTTTTTTTTTTTTTAAAAGTCAGCAGAAACCAACTCAGTCGTTATCATATATAGCTCATTAGATTCTCTTTTAATAATGTCATACAGACACGACTAAGGAAAGTGTGCACACAAATTTGAACTCAACTTTCCCAGAAACAAATCATCCCAAAATGCACGCGAATAGAGAATTAAGTCAAATCACAGTAGAATGAAAAAATATATATAAAATATTAGTATCCCTATCAATATACTATACTCTCAGAACAGTAATGAACCTTTTTTTCTTTTGATCCATACGGATTGTTAGTTTTTATAACATCCTAAAATAAAACATCAAACATATAATATAATCTAGCATAGTCTAAGACAGGGTCTATATATAATATAAAATATTTAAAAAATTATTAAACGTACATAAAATATATATATATATATATATATATATATAGTAAAAATAAAAATATAAGATAATGTCAAGTTTTACGGAGGGGTTTCACTGGAGAGAACAACACCAATGAGATCTCAGCCTAACCACATAAGACATTGACACCACTCTCAACCAAAAACCTTAAGGCAATGAGTTTATGGGTCTTGATTCTTATATAGTGCTCTACTTTCTCAATTCTGGTCAATGTGGGACTTAGACTCATACTTGGATTCTTAACAGATAACAATCATGAATATATTGAAAATATAACAAATATAATTGTAAACTATTGAAAATAATTTTTTAATATAAGATAATGATATAAAATAAACAATTTTATTAATAATTCATAAACATTTAAATTTCAATTATTCACATATATTCAAAAACCATGTAAATTTCACATGAATCTACATGTCAAAAGATATTTATTTAACAAATGAAATATCAATTGACGTCTTTTGGAAGACCCCCATTAAGTATGTCTTATCAGGACTAACATATGGTCTTCAAGAAGTGAATTTACAATTGAATCCATAAATTATTAAAATCAATGCAAGTTTAACAATACAGGTAGGTTAGTTCTCTCATTTGTTGCTCATATCATAATATCTTAGTTTGTGACTTATATCATCACTAAAGTAAGAAGATTGTGGTTACCATATAAATATCAATACTTGATACACAATCAGACAACAGTTCACACATCGTACTTAATATGATACCTCAATTCATCAACTCTATTAACTTAATAAGTATTATAAAACAACATAATCCATCAAATGAAACCACAAATCAATTAAATATAAATATTTATATTCATTTTTCATTCATAAAAAGATAAATATATTAAGAAGACTAGAAGAAAAGGAATTTTTTTTTTTAACTTAACCAAAAATATGTTTGCTTGAGAAAAAAATCTTAGAGAAAAATTAAGTTGACTTGCAATGCTATTATTATTTGAGAAAAAAAATCTTTTGGAGCAAAAATATGATTGAGAGCAAGATTATCTTAGCTTTATTTTTACTTGAGCAAAAAATCTTTTGCTTGAACGAAAATGAGAAGTAAGGTTTGCATCTATGTATCATTATCATTTGAGCGAAAATCTTTTATCTCAACCAAAACATCAGTAAAACCAACCTCATAGACAAAATCAAACTAATTATTAAAATTTATTTCAAAAACATTTTAATCAAACGACCTTCTAAATGATTCAAAATAATCAAAACCATTACTAGTTCAAGCATAATTCATTAAACTATACAAATCTCAACTTAAACATTAAAAACAAGTTCGAACGCACACAACCAATAAACATGTATCCAATAAACTATTATGCTCAAAATTCATTGAAAACAACTGTCCAAATCTCATCATCACATACTATTACAATTGAAATTGTGACGGGACGATAAAAAAATCTTATAAAGTAGAGAAAAGTCATCATCATAATTTATTATGAAAATTAGGGGTGGACAAAAAATCTAATTTTATTGATCCAATCCATTTTTGCTCCAATCCAATCCATTTATAGTCCATTTTATTAAAAATTCAATCCATTTAAAATCCATTTAATGGATCTGGATTTCAATCTAATCTACATTTTATATATTTTATGGATTGGATATCCATTTTATAAATCAAGATTTTTAAATATGGATAATCCAAAAAATCCAATCCAAATTTTCAATTTAAATTTTTAGTTGGGTTAGACTAAAGGTTGAGATGGAGTATGCTAAATTCAGACATGGACACGCCTTGCTCGGCGACCTATACGGATCGGGCAGGCCCGATGACCATAAGAGGTTGGGTAGGCCTAAAGATATGAACGGGCTAGGCGGGCCTGACAAATCGAACGAGTCAATCGAGCCCAACAATCCGAAAAATTCAAGTGAGCCCGATGATCCGAACGGGGCAGGCGGGCCCAATGACCTGATGAGTCAGGTGGGCCCGAAGACCCGAACGGGCCAAGCGGGCCCGATGACCCGAATGGGTCAAGCGGGCTCGAAGAACCGAACGAATCAGGCAGGCCCAAAGACCCGAACAAGTCAGGCGGGCCCGATGACCCGAACGAGTCAGGCGGACTCGAAGAATCGAACGGGTAAGGCAGGCCCGAAGACCCGAACGGGTCAGGCAGACCCGAAGACCCGACTGGGTCACGCGGACTCGAAGACCCGAACGGACCAGGCAGGACCAATGACGAAAACAAGTCAGGCAGCCCAAAGACCCGAACGAGTCAGGCAAGCCCAACGACCCGAACGGGCCCGAAGATCCGGATGGGGCGGATGACCTGGACGGGCTCGGCGACCCGGACGAGCCAAACGACCCGGACGGGTCTGACGACCTACACGGACCTTACGACTCGGTTGGGCACGACGACACGAACGAGCCGGACGACCCGGATGGGCCCGATGATCCTGGCAGACCTGACGACTCGGATGACTCAGACGGGCCCGACGACCCAGACGAGCCTGACGACCTACACAGGCCTTACGACCCAGATGGCACGATTACACGAACGGGCGCGTCGACCCGAACGTGCTCTACGACCTAGACGGGCTCGACGTCCTGGACGAGCCCTACGACCCGGACGGGCCCGACGACCTGAACTGGCCTGACGACCCGGACATGCCCGACGACCCGGATGGGGTCGACGACCCGGACGAGCCTGACGACTCAAACGTGCCTGACTACCCGATTGGGCCCAACTGTTCGTCCGGGTTCGTCCGGGTCATCGTGCCCATTCGGGTCATCCAGTCCGTTCGCGTTGTCGAGCCTGTTCGTGTTGTCGGGCCCGTCCAGATCGTCGAGCCCGTTCGGGTTGTTGGGCCCGTTTGGGTCGTCCTGGTCATCGGGCTCGTCCGGATCGTTGGGCCCGTTCGGGTCATCAGGCCCATCTGGGGCATCCAGGCCTTAATGATACAAGTTTTAAACAATTTAATTTAAATTTCTTTTATAAAAAATGGATTCTGGATTTTGAACTCTATCCAAATATTTGGATTGAATTTAAATCTTAATCCAAATATTTGGATATGGATTTTAAAAAAATCCAAACTATTTTTGCTAAAAAAATGGATTTTGGTCAAAAATTTAATTCAATTATTTAGATCTAATATGGATGTGGATTGGATCATTAAAAATCCAATTCATGCTCACCCCTAATGAAAATCTATATAAAAATATTGAAAAGAAAAGTCTTCAAAACCAAACTTAAATTCGAAGATCGATTTTTGTGAGGAAATATATTATCACCCCACAACATCTTTTATATATTTTTCTTCAATATTTAATTTTACTAGTGTTTAAGTTAATTTAATTCATGATAAATTTTTCTGTTTCTCATATTGGAAAACAATGCGTAAAATTTATACTAATAAAATTGAGAAATACAAATAACAGTTCTCTAAATCTTTCTATTGGGCCCTACTAAAGAATAATGATGAAATGGGTTAGTGACGTCCACTTTGAGTCCAAAGCGAGAAAAAATGGGCCAGTCTACTCAATAAACGGACATTTACGTCGGGCATAATATAGAACATCATATTGACTGTTCCTTTTTGCACCTCCATATATTTTTTCTTGCGCTTCCATATAAATAAATTATCTATTTTGCCTTTTCTGAATTGTATAATTCACAAAAATTAGGAATAACTTGTGGTTATGTAATCCAAAAGTAAAAAAAAACACTTCTATATTATGAAATTTGAAACTATATTTTTTATAAGAAAGTACTTATGGAATACATATTTAAAAATAACTTATTTAAATGTTTCATTGCATACTCTAAAAATTATTTTTAACTTCTGAGTTATTTAGTTTTCTTATTTTAAAAAAATAATTTCTGTATTAAAATTACTTTTAGCTTTCTGAATATATTTTTTACTTTCAAATTACACAACCATTTTCAATTCCCATATTGCATAATTGAAAAAAGGGACAAAGTAATCTTTTTTCACATATTTGAAATATTTTTTGATCATGTTAAATATTTTGATGCGTAAATTTTTTTTATAACGTTAAATAAATAAGTTTTGATTTTGGTTGATATAATTTTTCTTTATTTTATTTATCTTTAATTAAATTATATTTTTATTATATCAAGCTAATCAGTGTCGAGTAAAATGTTAAAATGATGATTTCGAGTTACATATATCAATATTATAACAAAAGGTTTATATGTTTTACTTGACAGAAAAATTTCAAATTCGTCAAATAAACATTGTTAATTTATCTTAAAACAAGTATTAGAAATTAAAGAACTATTTAAATTTTTTAAAAAAGAAAAGAAAACCGAAAGAATTAAAACCTAAAAGACTAAAGTATACAATTCGAAACTTATTTAAAAGCCTTTATCAAAAAAAAGAATCTAATATAGCAGAAAACAACAACAGCACTGTGAATAAAAAGTATAAAAATAAATAAAAATAAAATTGTAATTTAAATTTAAATTTAAATTTAAACTAATCCAGCAAAATCAAAGATAATGTAGGAGATGAACTCATAATGAATAACGTGAAGAAAGAAAACAGTGTGAAAGTATGAAAACAGTGCGAGAGAGAGAGTAAAGCAGAGTTGTGGAATAATAGTTACAGGTGATGGAAGTGATGATCTGTGACCATTTTCGGTGTTCACCACTCTCCATCTTATCTTCTTTTTCTCCTTCAACACGTTACCCTCTCTCTCTACCTTCTTATTCTTCTTCTTCTTTAAGGTTTAAACCTTCTTCTTCATCTCTCTCTTCCTCTCGCATGGAGGAGACCCAGGAGACCCACCACCATGGCCGCTCCAAATTCATCGACTTTCCGTTTGTTTCATCTGCCCAGAAGAATCTCATGGTCGAACTCGTATCGATGCTTGAGGATCGTTTTCATTCTCAGCTTCTTCCTTGCGCACTTCCCTCTGATGTTCAGTATTACCAAAGCCAAACTGGCACTGCCCAAGCTTCCCTTCATATCAGATCAGCCACTGATGACTCTCCGGTGAATTTTTCCTTCTCAACTTCCTCAATTTCAATACAAAGTTTTCATCTTTCTTTTCTCTTGTGTTTATTTTTCCTCCCAATGTCGTTTTTTTCCTTGTTTTTTAGTGATTGATGGATTTTTAAATCAAGTATTGGCGTTAGAAAGAGATCAGAGTTTTGGGTTGAGAATTAGGTACTCAATCTACTACCATGTCCGGATTAGATTCTGAAGCAAATTCGCAATCTAGTATTTTTGTCCTTTTCTGTGCTTCAATGAATAAACCATCGAATTCATCCCTAAACTATTACTATCTCTCTGTAGTACATAAATTATATAATCTAGCACGAAAGTAAATGTGAGCAATGATTTGATGGGAACAAAAGAAGCATATTCTCTAGCACATTCCTTCTTAGACTCTTCCTTGTTGATTGAAATTTATACTGAAAAATGACAAAATCAGGTGACAATTATTAAATAATGGGGGAAACCCACCAAAGTTGGTGTTTCCTTAATGATTTTCAATAAATTACAAAGAGTATGATGCTAACATTATTCCAGAAAGAATCTGTTTCCTCATTGTGAATTCCTGGTTTTGTTCTTTGTTAACCTTGTGCTATCACTAAATTTTCTCTACCTTCTTCCCAGTGGATTTAGAAGAAAAATGACGGCACTTGTTTTGTACTGAATTTACTCTTCTTTTTATGTTTGTCTCAGGTAGATTTTGTGTTGGGAAGCTGGGTGCACTCTGAGTTACCAACAGGAGGGTCCTTAGATATAACTAGTCTTTCAGCCTATCTTAACAGTTCTACTGATGCACCAAATTTTGTGTTTGAAATGATCCGCAGTAGTCCAACAATGCTAGTTCTCATTCTTGATTTGACTCCCCGGAAAGACCTTGTGCTTTGGCCAGATGACCTCAAAACTTTCTATGAAGACACTCAATTGGATACTCACAGGCAGGCTCTGGAAAGAGTTCCAGAGGTTCAACCATATTTCTCTTCTTCCCTTTACATCCGCACTGTTTCCTCCCCTACAGCCATAATGGTTCGCATTGTGACTGAAAATGGTGGAGTAGAACGCATGGAGGAGATCATCAGGGACCATTTGGACCCCATTTCAAAGCAAGTACTGGGGATCTGGTTGGATCATTGTGCTTGTGCCAAGCGAGATGTTGGAGAGGCAGAAAGAGCTTATCTGAAAAAAAGGGATGGTCTCATTAGAAACAAGACAATTGAGATTGATCTTGGTTCAAGCTTCCCCAGGTTGTTTGGTCCAGAAGTAGCAAACCGAGTACTGGAAGCTATCAAGGGATATTTTACTGTCTAGGATTCTAATTTATTTGAAATTGTTGGACATTCTGTGTTACATACATGTATCTAATTAGCCTTGTAGTCAAATGAGGCTTCAGTATTCGATGTATCTGTATTCTGTAGTCAAGTATGAAATCCATAAATGATTATGATAGTTTCTGCTTTCTACTTTCTCCCTTCTTTTCTTTGCCAGTCTAAGGATGATTCATATGACAACGGCACTTTTCTAAGCCTTTATTGAAATCATTCCAAGCTCTTTCTAGGACTTGAGTTAGAAATCCCTCGACTAACTTCCTGAACTAGAAGCAAAATTTTTAAATTGGAAGTACTATAGCATGCTTGGAAGTTTTTCTGTAAGAAATGTTGTATTGGTTTCTGTATGATCTATTCTTGAAGTAGCCAGTGCCATTTTTTTCAAGTCATAGTTTTGGCAAGTCCATTATATTTGTAGTGTTGCTTTCTTGAGTTTAAATTCTTTGAAAATGTACAGTAAGCAAATTTTCATTAACTCACCTCGCTTATAATAGGAAAAAAAGGCATATTTTATTAGGGTGTCCCTCCCTTTTACTGTTGTTTTGACTATGTGAATTGATTCAACCTTTCGCATCAGATACTCATAAATGGTGGCGAATTTAATAAATTAATTAATTCCTGATGAATATTCTTAACGCACTAATCAAATTTGTACAATTTCCATGTGTGTACGACATATATTTTTATTGTATAATAGGATTCCTCACATGTTAATTAGCTAAAAGCTAATTATTTATGATATTTGTTGCTGTGCTGTGTTGTGTGACGTGTGTCCCAGTTACTCATAAACAAATTAACACGTAGAAATATGTTTATAGCTGCTACGAAAGAAAGATAAAGAAACAAAAGTAAAGCGTGAGTTTTAATAAATAATGCGTTGGAAATGGAAAAAGATATAGATGGAGGATAGAAACTATACAAGAAATATATAAGAAAACGTGAACATTGAAAACATGAATATAAAAGATTGAGTGAAAAACTGAGAATAGATTCCCTTTTTTCTTTTTTAGAATAAGAATAGATTCTACTCAGGACTTTGATTAGAATAACTTCTGTTCATTCACATGTTTTATCAAATACAAATTCCCGAGTCTATTCACATAAAGGTTGTTTATCTATGTCTTCTCTAACTTGAACACCCAAAGACTGGGACTTAAATTTTATTAGTGGAGAATAAGATATCGTTAGCTGCAAGCAACTTTTGTCTATGATAATTAAGAGTATTTTTTTTTCTTATCATATACTGATAATTAACAGTTTGAAACCAGTAACTTAGTGTGACTTAAATAACATTGCTTCTTAAACATCATCACAAGTTTGATCTCAATATCTGCGTATGTCAAAAGATGGATTTAACTAAGTAAATTTTGTTTGAGGTGTGATAAAAAGTGAAGGGTATGAATGTTTTAGAACATGACATAATGAAATAATATGGTAGAAAGAGACATCTCAACAAAAGTAGTAAAGATTTGACGTGACAATGTTGCAAATTGATAAATACATCATTAAATTCAAGATTGAAAACCATGTATGGTAATAATAATAATAAATAGACAACGTTCCAATTAAGAAAAAACCGTTGGAAGTTAATTATCGTAAACTTTATTGTGATTTCAATAGAGTTGTTACATACACTTTTTCTGTCTAATGTGCCACTGTTTTTATTGGATGCTTTGAAAAACCTTGACAGTATAATAAACATGCATAAACATAAATAAATGTGTGTGGCTGTGTGAAACCTTGATGGTACATATTCTGATGTTCTTCACTGGCAACCACACCACATGAAATATTGAAGTGAGGTGAATCTCCCCTTTTAAACAAGTGAACTACACAATTCTGAATTATCAAGGTATCGGTTCTTAACATAGAAAAACTTTTCATTTTGATATCAACTTGCCATTTTCTTTTCTTTCTTAATTTGCATTCCATTAGTTAGCAGCATCTCTATTCTTAGCCACTGAAAACTTCAATCAGAAGGAAAAAGGTTATCGTATCTTTGATGGAAGCTAAACACTAATTGTGTCATCATAAAATTAATCCAAGTTCTAAAATTAAAGTTTTCAAATTTTAAATGAAACTTATCTCCGTATATGTAGACTATGAGCACCTTGATTTAAGCTTTGTATTATTCCATTGCATATATTCCATGTATGAAGCTGTTACCTATTCAAATAAGCGTTCACAAAGTCCAAACAATAATTGTTTTTCCTCTCTGTTTGTTTTTTTTAACAGTTTCTTTATTTTTCTTTATAATGATGACCACTCAGTTCAGAATTCGCAGGGAAGTTGCAACGAAGTTCAGAAAAACTTACATGCTTTGTGAAGTGTGCAAACCAAAAATCCAGATTCTATACGAGGGGTACCCCTACTTTTTCTTACAGGAGATCAATCAATTTCCAAAACCCAGTTACTGGTTTTCCTGAAAACTTCTCAGGGAGTTAGTTTCAGAGTTTGTATCCTGTGTTATCAGAGATAAACAGCAACATGTGTATTACTAATCAGGAAGTTATCAAGCAATTGGAGTCCCTTTTGGAAAACTGTAAGCATTTAACTTGCATTTTTCTGCTCTTATAGGACCCGCTGAATTTTCTCTGTCAAATATCTTCTACTGTTTTTTCTTATACATATTTGTTTCTCTCTTGATGTAGTGGATGAGCAACAGAAGAACACATTCCAGGTTTGGCTCTTCTGTCTCATGGTTTTAATTGATCTTAGGTGTTGAGAAAAAGAAACAGTACAAGTTATAACTTGATAAATGTATCTGTTCATCTTGCATAAAATAAGTCATTTTGATATGTATATTAAAATTTTCAGTTGGGGTGTGAGTTCTGAACCAAAAAAATAAAACTTTCCTGCTAAATTGATCTTGATTATCAGTACCACGTTTCTGCCAAAAATTCTTCACTAAAGTAAAGCTGTGAACACTGTGAAAGTAGATGGTGATCATATCGAGTGTTCTGAGTTTCCTTTTTCCTTTCATGAAAGCTTTTCTCTTTATATTTCAGAATATGCACCAGGGCTATCCAACAGAAACATTAGTACGGTTTCTCAAAGCAAGGGACGGCAATGTTGTGAAAGCACATAAAATGGTTAGAAAGTGTGCAGTAAAAGATATTTATAGGAATTTCTTCCAAGTTTATTGCTTATAGAGTTATTCTTGACTCTTTTATATTTTGGATATAATATAACACTTTGCTACGGTTTAACTATTAACAGTTGATTGATTGTTTACAATGGAGAGTAGAAAATGAGATTGACAATGTTTTAGCGGTGAGTTCCTTTACTGTTCATATCAGCAATGTAATAATATTATTGATTCTTGAAAGAACATATCTTAAATACCAATTAAAGTCAGAGCAATGATACACATATTTAAGGGTGACACGAATGCAGATAAGAATGCATGTTATTGCCTGAAATAGAAAAACCCTGTTATCACTACCACTCTCGGATGAAATTTACATGGTCTCTGTAGTTATTGAGATATTTTAGTCTTTTTCAAATCTCTACATCAATCAACGTTGTAGCATAAAATGGACAGATACTATATTTCTCCATCATTGTGAATTTATGATCATAAATTCTATCATCATTGATCTTTTTTGTTGTATTTATATGCAGAAGCCTATACCACCTGGTTTGTTCAGACGTTTGCGAGATTCTCAACTTGTGGGAATGTCTGGTTTCACAAAGGAGGTATTCTGTGATTTAGATAGATTCAGGCTTAAATTTGTTTATTTTCCTCCACCCCTTATGGTTCTTTTATGCCATTTACCAATATGAGTGACGTGTAAGAATAACATCTTTATGTAGGACTGATGAACATTGATCAATAACATAACATCTCTTATATAAAGTAACATACATGATTGGTAATTTATTTTATTTATGGCAGGGCTTACCTGTCATTGTTATTGGTGTTGGGCTCAGCACATTTGATGAAGGGCTTGTAAGGACTTCATACCATCTCTAACCAATCCTATCAGTACCTTACAATTATACGATAAATTGATGCTGCAGTGTTCAATGCTGTTTATCTCTTCGTTCTCCTTAATTTACCATGTGGACTATTGTGTTTTCTATGATGTCAAATTGCAAGTTTTGTTTTTTGTTCAGGACAAATACTATGTACAGTTGCACATCCAAATGAATGAATATAGGGATCGAGTGATCATGGTGAGTACCTAGACTAGAGTTTTTTTAGGTGTAAATTCTGACACCCCAATTGTTTATTTGGAATATTTATTGCAGCCAAGAGCTACAAAGAATCATGGAAGACACATTGATACTTGTGTGAAAGTCTTGGATATGACTGGTTTAAAACTCTCAGCACTGAACCAATTGAAGGTACACAGCAATTTACAAACTTCTTGTTTACCATCTCTCAGAAGTTTCTTTTCTCAGTGTCCATACAACTAGATGCTTTCTTAGTTGACACTTTCTTGGCCACCTTCAGCTTTTGACTGCTATAACTACAATAGATGACTTGAACTATCCAGAAAAGACCGACGCATATTACATAGTTAATGTTCCATATGTATTCTCTGCGTGTTGGAAGGTTTGTGCCAGTGTTTCATGTTGAAGGAGTTTGTAATTTTCACTCTAATTTCATTCAGATCTTTGAAAATCTCAACACTAAAGCTGAGCTCTTCTTGCTTCATTGACAATTGGCAGGTTGTAAAGCCTCTTTTGCAGGAAAGAACAAGGAAGAAAGTCCATGTACTTAAAGGTTGTGGCATGGAGGAATTACTGAAGGTAAACAATGGCATTACTACACCTGATATGAGTTTCCTCTTTGTTCTATTGACGGATAACGTTATATTAAATAATAAGGGAAGAACTTGAAATTTTCTTGACACCTAACTCTGACTGTAAACCGCTGTATTTTATTGTAATTTCATAGGTGGTGATGATAGCATCATCATGCTTACGGATTTTGTTTATCAATTTCCAATTCAGTACTGTGCAATTGTCTTTGTATAATGAAGATGTTTAAGTTTTAATTTTCTCTAGTTTTTTTAGTCATGAGAAATAAATTTGGATTTTTCTTCATGAATGGATAGATAAGTTTAGAATAATTTTCCAGATCAGAATGGTTTTACTACATGGTGGAGCTTCCATATTTGATCATCCTAAATCTATGCTTGTTAATAATTAATCATTGATATGGAGACTTGAAAAATAGCACTACCAAATTTGAATTTCTTCCATTATTGCTAAATTTGTTACAACTAAGAGGGGTTTAACATATTAAACCATGCTTTCAAAACTTTTTGTGAACAGGTAATGGACTATGCATCCCTCCCACATTTTTGCAGAAAGGAGGATTCCAGGGTGCCCCAACATCATGCAGCTGGAAATACTGAAAATTGTTTCTCCTTTGATCATGTCTTCCATAAACAACTATATAATTACATCGAGCAGCAAGCTATATTCATAGAGTCCATATCTCAGGATTCTTTCCATGTAGATTTACCGGAGCCAGACCCAATTGATGCCAAAATTGCCAAGACTATAGAAACTGAGTTCCACAAACTGGAAATTCAGAATGGCCTTACCAATTGATGGAATGGTCTTGCAGTTCTTGTCTGCATCGTGATCACTTGAACCTGGAGAGTTCTGATTATGCTCAGTTGTTGTGAGCTACATGCTCCATTTTGAATAAGAGTTGCAGTGGCTATATATTCAGTTATTATCAGAGTGTTTATGCTGACGTAGTCTTCTGAAAGAAGAAATTACGTTCAGATTTTCTACTAATTTTTAACACTGTCTATTTGTCGTACTATTAAAATAAACTGAATTTGATATAATAAATTCCTTTTCAATAAATTTATAACATGTACATGGGCATATTTTGAAAAGACAGCAGAGACCTAACAACCAAAATCCGAGAATCTAAATTTGAAGAGTTCAAATATAAAAACTCTAGGATAAACTAGCAAGTTCAAGGAACAGCGAAACTTTTCATTTAATTGAAAAAAGGGCACAAATCAAATTCTCCCTAAACAAACTGTTGACACATTTAATTTGCATATTCTGAGTCTAAGGTTTTCTTTTTATGTACAAAATAAGCTAACTAGCAATTAAAAGTGGCCCAGCCAATAATACAGTGCAAGCACTAAAGCACACACATCCAGATTAAACATTGAGCTCTTGCTCGTTTCCCTACATGTTTAGTAACTATGACTGCTCTAAAGAAGAACTGCACTAGCATCAGACAATGAAGCTAATATATCCAGATATAGCAAAACTTAAGCTATATGAACCACTTAAAAGTTGAATCCTTTTATCTCAATTGCCTGTAGCAGTTGTAGGCAATGGCAACTGAGACAGCAGCACATACAACAGCAAGAGCTGCGTATGTATCTTCCTGCTCCCAACCATCGAGCCAAGTTGTCACAGAAGGAAACTTGCGTGAAGCTCCTTTGCCACTATTCATCCGAGAAAACACAGACTCATTGTTCTGATTATCAGCTGAGAGCTTTGCCTCTGCCTCAATGACATCAGGGTCCAATCTATTTTCCACTAAAACGTGATTCTGATGGAAAGAAGAGTCTCCATTTGATTGGCAGCAGCCAGCATTTGATTGACAGCAGCTAGCATTTGATTGGTAGCAGCTCACAAAATTTTCTTGAGATCTGGACACTTCAGTGCTTTCGTCTAAATTTCTTAACCCATTCAGCAGAAGCCTTTGTTCTTGCTTACTCAGCTGTTCATCTACTGAGAAACCCATCTGACCCCTGATGACAGTATAAAAAAAGTAACAAACACAAGTCAGCATATGCATCATGGACCTATGCACCAAATTTTTCATAGCCATCAGCCTGGTATCTTTAACCATGTAATAGCAGACTATTTTCTAAAGATGGAATCTGCACCACCTGTCTCTTCAAATTTTCATCACAGAAAAGGGGGCAAAAAGAGATGTAATTGAAAAGCTATGGGTGAAACCAGGGTTTCTGAAAGTTTGGAGATGTAGAAGGAAATAAGATTACTTTAGGAGTGATCCATTGTATGTACTTGATTTTGTAGCTGCTCAACTTTGAAGTCCTTGGAATTGAAAACATGCTCTATGATTTTATTTTGTAAATAAAAATAACAGAACTGGCAGGTCACAGATGTCATTTAAAGGTGCATGAAAGTAAAGCTGTCATACCATCATACATTGGCATGAAAATGGCACTTCTCGTCATACCATAATTTCAATTTCAAAACACGTAACCCAAGAAGGATTTATTACTCCAAGATTCGAATGTGATAAAATCATTGATGGTAAACAGGGCTTGCAGATATCGGGAGCAAAAAGATCATTTTTGAAAAAACAAAGACATAAACACTACAGGCTCAGGCACTGCCCCCTAACTCTGATTGGTGGTGTGAAAATATAGGGAGGGGGAGGGAGAGAAGAAACAGATTACAGAAGAGAATCATCCACTCTATTTTTCATCTATTTCCATTCTCACATTTTTCCTTCCTGCCAAAGACATTTTTCATCTAACTTTTAGCCAAAATAGTAAAGAAAATCAATTACCTCCATAATGAATCTAAAACCTCCCCTTTCATGATATGATGTTGAAGCAATAAAGGCACCTCATCTGGGGTAACATATCCATACCTACAGATTTCAATTGAGGACAACATTAACAATGGTACTACAAAGGTCTAACAAGAACAGTAAAATAAGAAATTGCAACAAAAAGTATTTTTTAATAACCATGGAGGTGTTCTCCTTACCAATGGCCAGTGACTTCTCCATTCATGCTAGGTCCAAAAACAATGACGTTTCCAGCATACTGACTTCCCCCAATGTGAGAACACGGGCTTACAAACACTTTACCCTGAAGACCATGCAACTCTATCTCCTCCCTGAATCTACTGACCAAGACAGGTCCACAAACCCCACATCTGCGATCACGGGATCCATGCGAACACACAAAAACAAACGAACCTCTCAATGCCTCAGGGGTTCCAGGAAGCCATTCCCCATCCTTCACAAGAACCTCTTCAACAAACGTTTCAACATCAAAATGCGTTAACCTCCTGCAATTCCATTAAAACCTGTTGTCCACAATGATCTAAGAAAGGGAAAAACAATAACAAAAAGAAAACAAAAAAAAAAAAACAAACAAAGCATACCACTTTTAAGATCAATAACTCATACCTGTATCTGACCATGTCAGGAAAGATCAACACATCCCCATTGGATGTCTCAGTTCCATCATTGCCCTCACAAATGGTTAACCGAGTCTAGAAAAGAGACAATTCATAAGTCCAGCACAATGTAATTAGCACTTAACAAATGCAAAGTCGAAAAACGTGGCGTAACAATTGTTGAAGATCACACGTCTATTAGTGATACCTTGAACATCATAGAGACAAAAATCAAAAGGGGAGCGAGAGAAGACAGTACCTCCTTTTTCATGTGAGGCTTCCTTGCGACAACAGCGGCGTGAAGCAACCTTGGCAAGCGATCGAACTCTGCGGCTTCTATGCGCGGTGGCCAAACGCGAGGGTTCTTATAACATAAGAAGACATGGCGTTGGTAGAACTCGACGGTACCGGCGAGGGGGCTCTGGCGGAAATCGGGGCGGGAGAATCCAAAATCGGGATCGGCAGCGGCGTCGGCGGAGGAGAGAAGACCATCGTTCTGGAAGCTTCCGGAAGCGCTTCTGGGGTCGGCGAGGTAGCTGTCTAGTTGGTCGGAAACGGTGATAGGGGAAGAATGGGAAGAGGAAGAAGGGATTGTGAATGTCAGAGACTCTTCTCTCTCTCTGTTACTCGCCATAGATATACAACACAATCTCTCTCCCTCTCTCTCTCTCTCTCTCTCTCTCTCTCTCTCTCTAACAACGTTGTGTTGTGTGTGTTTGAGTGAGTATCTGTGCTGTGCTTTTCTATTTGTTCGAGGTTTGATGATGATGTGAGACGAGGCTGCGTTCCTGTGCGGTCGAAAGTAGGATTTATTGGTGGAATCGGGTTTGATCAGCTGACACGTGTTATTCAGAGGTTCTAGTTTATTATTTCCTATTTTTTCAAATCATTTACCTTTTCAATACCTGGCTACCATAACTTATTCAAACCATCATTTTTTTTTTAAATATAAAGATACAGAGTGCATTTTTTTATATATAGTTAGGAATAAATTAACGACATATTTAATGATTTTTATGAAATATTAAATCTTGTTTATATACTATAAATAAGTACTTTTATTGATAAATAATATATTTGAATTTATTAATAGCACTGATAAATTTGGTAATTAATGACATGATTTTCAAAATTTCAACAATAATTAATTGAATTAATTATTATGTTAAAAGTATTTTATATTAATTACAACAATAAATAATTTTCAAATTGACGGCTTCCTTCACACTATTAACACGCTTTACACTTGGAATGTTTTAAAAAAAGTGTTGTTTCTGTTTTCTAGATTTGTTTATAATTCAATTATATATTTTTCTTAAAATATTTTTAATTACTTGATACATTTTTAAAAAATAATATTAAGTATTTAAGATAAAAGGTTAAATACATTTTTATCATTATTAAATTTAAAAAATAAATAGATACAGTTCAGTCCAAGTGTATTATTTCTTTTTTCATGAGTTAAATAAGTTAAATAGTATATTAGATTAACATTTAAGTTATTTACAAAATTTAACAACATATAATTTAAATATTAATTTAAAATGTTGTTAAAGATGTAAAAGATTAAAAGAATTATATTCATTAATTTTTAAATTTGTAAACAAAAATATATAATTTGATTCTGTTACACCTTTACATCTAAATTTAAAAAATAAAAACATATTTAATCTAATAGTAGATTATAACTACCGAAAAATATCAACATATGACTCAACTATTTTAATTTTAAATATATATAAAACTTTATATAAATTATTGTTTGTTTTAATATTTTCAATTAATTTGTTACAAAAAAGTGAATTTTTGAAAGAGTAATAAAAATAGGAATATGAGGAAGTATATGGTTAATTAGGTCAAATCTTTATTTTTGTTTCTGTATCTCTCTTTTAATGAATACGATTTCTTACAGTACATATATTATTCATCATTTGATATGTTTCCTAAACATGTAAGTTTCTGTGTTTCCTTTTAGATGTCTTTTATAGTTCCATTAAAAAGGTAAGAAGTATGATAATTTTGTTAACAAAAAAAGTGTTTTATTTCATTTTTGGATACATAAGCAATGCATTATTGGCATTACATAATTACATAATGCATCAAATAATGACAAGAAGAATGCAAAGATAGACGAAGATACAGTTTTTTAATAGTTATTATAATCACTATAATGCTTGCCATAGAATAGAACAGTGTTCATCATACTACTCAGACATTAGGTAGCAATATACAATAATTTACTAGGCAAGTTACATTAATCAAATACTTATGACCAAACTATTGACACTTCGAAATTCTTTTCCCTCACACCATCTTCACAAAAATCTGATCGCATCAATCTCAACTTTCACACAAACCATTATGTTTCTCACAAATTTCAGAAGCTAAGAAGAAGATCCTCCTTCAACATGGCTCTTTTTCCTGTGAAATATGCCACTCATGTTAGGCAACAGAACTTTCTTTGAAACTGAAACCTTCCCTTTCTCTAACTTTCTCATCTCCACCTTTGGCACTGGATTCTGCTTTTGAATCCTATAGTGTTGTTGAGGAGATAATTCTGGTGTCTTCTGTGTTTCAGCCAATAATTTAGAAGCAGCTTCTGCTACTTTCTTCTGCTCTCTTTCACGCCATTTTCTGAGCTCATTCTGCACTGCTCTCTTTGCTGCTTCAGCCATCTCAGCCCTTTTCAACACTTCCTGTGTTTCAATCTTCATATCTTCAATTTCCTTTTGAGTTTCTTCTAACCTTTTTAGAACTTCACTTTCACTCGCCTTTGTAGCTTCCACCTGTGCTTTGGCAGCATCCACTTTGATATCTGCTACTTTATCAGACCCCTCAGCCTTATGAACCAAGGACTCAAACTCCTCCCTTGAGATTGTGATTCTTGCACCAGATTCAGAAGTTGATGAACTAGAATCACTGGTCCTCACAGATAAAACCCTGATCTGTTCAAGAGCATTTGCCTCAGCTGTTTTTGCTACTTCTACTTCTTCCAATGCTGCTTTGAGCTTTATTTCAGCATCTTCTAAAACAAGTTTAGTGACTACAGCCTCCATCTTCAATTCTGCAGCCTCATTCTTCATATCTTGTGTTTCCCTCCTTGCATTTTCAGTTTCAGTCAACAACTGGTTCAATGTGAAGATCATTTCCTCTGATGCACCTCTAGCTTTAGATTCTTCTGCCAAGTAGGCCTTAAGTTCAGACTCACTTTTCTGGAGCTCTACCCGCAGATTCTCAACAACTGAAACAGTTTTGAATTCTTTCTCTTTCAATGCAGTGTGTTCTCCTTTTACATTTTCCAGATCAATCCTAAGAGCTTCCACCATGGTTCTGAGGGAGTCTTCCTGTCCTGCTACTTTCTGCAGTGTTTCCTTAGCATCATCAAGATCCAGAGTGACACTCCTCAAAGAATCCAAGTCTGATTTCTTTCTATTTTCCAACTGTTCTTGCAGAACACTTATCTCATTCATTGTATCAGTCAGCTTCAATTCTACATTTTTGGTAAGCCCTGGATTAAATTCCTTCTTTAAATCAAGCAATTTCCTTTTGGATTCTTTAAGGGCAGCTTCATATGATTGTCTCAGAACATTTTGCTCGGTTGGTGTCTCTTCTTGCAGCAAATGTGCTTGGACAGATTGAGCATTAACTTGATCAATTGATTCCATTACAGCCAAAATTTCTTTAGATAGTTCCGATGCTCTCTTGGTGTTGGCCTTCATTGCATCTTCCGCTTCTGCTGCTTGATTGAAAGCAGAAACTCTTGCCTCTAAGGATAAATCATACCCCTGCCGAATTTTACTCAGTTCTTGCTTTGCAACATCAAGTTCTGTAACGACTGAGGCATAACTTTTAACTGCAGTTTCTAACTCTTCTTTCCAAGTACCATTGGTTCCTTCAAGATCACCACACTTTTCTTCTTTAAGCTGTTCTGCTCGACTTTTGGAAACATCTGTTGATTGTATTGCTGATTCTCTTGATTTGATGAGAACTTCAAGCTTTTGTGAGAGATCCTCAACCACTCTTTTGGCCTTTTCAAGCTCCACCAGGACTTGAGCCTTGGTAGTTTCTGCATTCTTTAACTGTTCCTGTAACTTTTGCAGCTCTTTCCGGGCTAGGTGAAGTTGTGATTCCTTTGCCCAAATACTCTAATAAAATAGCAAATCTTGTAAGTTTTAATATGCAGTATTAGACAGGCTTTCAAAGTTGGAAAATTAAATAATGACAAGGTAAATTAGTTTGGTGATGAAAACAGCTTGTCCAATTTGAACAACCGTGCATAGATTTTTCAAAGCTTGATTATCTACTTTGAATGCAACTTATCCAAAATCATAGAAATCCTCTTAAGCTTCAGTCTAAAAAATTAAAACAATTTTCACTTGTGTGGTAAATGAGAGCATGTCATTGATAAACATGACACATGTTAACAAGGACATGCCATCAGCTACTGAATTGTGTAGAACGAATTGTGAAAGATCTAATGATATAAAAGAATTTGATCTAATAAGAATGAGTGTCTCCAAATGTTTTTCAAATTCCACCCTGATCAAACTTCTTCCATCAGAACACAAGGTCGAGACACAAATTTAGATTCATACTCTCTACAATTAATTCTAGGAATGAATTTTACACTATAGCTGTTCCTCCATAGTACCTTTTAGATGTTCAACTTCAGATATAGTTTAACAGTAACAAGATGGTATTCATAGTTTGTACCACCCAGAAATACAAAAATAGAGAAAAAAAAAAAACATAGTTACCTGAGCAAAATAAGGTTTTGCCTTCTTAATGACAGGTTTTTCACCAGACAAAGCACCTTCACCAAACAGAGAAACCGCATCTTTAACAGATTGAAAAGGTGGACTGGTGTCAATCTCCCCAACCACTGGTTTTTTAGGATTCGGAGAGTTATCAGAACTTTGCCTGATTTTGGCCACCATGTTTAAATAATATTCACTGTAATAATAATAGGCTTTGAAGACAACCTGGTAGGAAAAAAACGATGTTACAGAAAAGAAACTGAAAGAAAAACAACACATTGCAAACATCAAACTCAAAAACAATCCAACTCCCACATTTCAAAGATCTCTGCAGGAATCCACCCAAAAACAACCACCCAGTATCCTATTCAGCCATTTTAACAAAAACCCATGAAAAAACCGCATCAAAGATTTCATCTTTGAATGAATCGAGAGAAAAATCACCGACAAATATCAGAAAAGAAAAAACCTTGGAAAGGGTGCTTCTTGGAAAATTTCACAGACAGTAGAGAACCTGTGGCATTGAATTGCAGAGCAAAATAGTGGCGAAGAATCTTCACATACTTGTGAAGAGGGAAAGAGAGAGATAGACTCGGTGGAAGTGAAAATGCAAAATGTCTGGTATGTTTAAAGACAAATTTTGCATCAGCATGTCAGGTACAGAAAGTTGAAAGGGGAAATAATCCTGTGCAATCGTTACTATTCAAGATTCCTTTAAAATGGTTTTGTATACGATCATCCTGTAACACACACAGTGTCTGTGATGTGATCTCAGCAGTATCGTGACTTGTGAGGAGCGTTACGTAAAATTCTGTCAGAACAAAAGTTGAAGTAAAGATAGTTGGCCACGTCAACACCCTCCAAGAACAAAACCCTCTGTCACACTGCTAACAAAGTAAATTTTTTTAATTTATTTTACTTTACTATGTTGTCTCTCTCTCTATAAACTTTGCGTATAAATGAGTATGATTTGCAGTATACATGATGGAAAAAGTTCACAAATTTATTATGTCATTGTTTGAGTTAAAAACTCATATCACTGAGAATTTAGATTGAAAATGATATTTTAATTTCTTGGAACTGAATATGATAATCTTTTCACTGTATACCAAGATTTTTACCATTGAAGTGTTTCAGGAATCAAGGGTGCACTTAAATCTTGTTTTGAAAATAAGGTGGAGGTGGTGATGCAGATCAGAGAGAAAGGAAAAAGACAAACTTTATCTTACAATGTTGTCCCAAACATCTCTGTCAGCAATTATTTGGACACTCATGCATGATGCTTTGGTTGCCACACATCTTCATCAAGAATCATATAATTTTTTTATTATTTTATCTTCTAATTATATTAGCAGATAAAAAGGATGTTAAAATTTATTTTACTACCCAAGAAAAAAAGCATTTTGAGATTATATCAGGGCTATATTGAGGAGAAATTTAACAGCAGATAAGGGAGAAAAAAAAATCTTTTATAAGGTGACATTAATTTGTGAATAAACTAAAAATCAGATTTTGAAAAGAACTTCTGTCCATTAAAAATCTAATTATTTTCGATGGATAACAAATTATTATTTTTATTTTACAATTAGTACTTTTTATAAGAAATAAAATCAACTTTTCCACAAGTTGATTGGTTAATTAAATCTATTAGGGGCAAAAACAAAATCAGAGAGAAAACATTGCTTTCTATTGTGTGAATGGATAATTGAACTTGACCTATAAATGGATTGAGGAACTATTGTGTATTTATTTAAAGGTTTATTAGTACTTAATAATAGTTAATACTTAAGCTTTCAAACCCTTTTATGTAACCTATTAGGTTTCTATCTTTTACATCTTTTGTTATTGAACTACTCATATAGAATATAGAAAGTTGGTATGAACATGAAATCAAATACTAGAAATAGAAACCAGTTTAAAGTGCACGTATGAGAAACTTTTTCAATTTTTTTTAATCATTCACAGTTTGATTAAAAAAAATGAAATTATTTAAATTTTTGCTATCATTTTTAATTATAAAAATCAATGAAATATACTTATTATGAAACATATATTACCATGGAGCGTCTTTTACTTTGGGAAAAATAGCTCAACAGTTTTTTTTTATTACTTTTTAAATAAATAAAAAAACACTATTAAATATGGTTTATAATAAGAAACTAATACTTTCCATAAGATTCAATTCTTTCAAAGAGTATATTTAAGAAGATGAAATTTAATAATTATTAGTTAAAAATAATAATTGAAATTGTGATTAACTTTTAAACATTTGATTTTATTGTAAATCTCAACCACTAATTTCTTAATCAAAATATATTTTATTCTCTGAAACACTATCATTTAAGGAAAAAAAGTTTAAATTTTTTGAAAAGCAGGACGTGATAAACAACAATACAAAATCTTCATAATTTAACAAGAGAAAATTATAACACTAAGAAATCAAATAAACATAAGACAAATATACCTAACAAATCATGAATCAATCTTATAAATAAATTTAGCATTACATTTAATCTTACCAGAATTTGTCGAGAGGTATATGATGTGGAATACGAAACTCTCGAGAATTAAAGTTGTTATCTTTGGTGAGAGAACTCCAAATTTTGAAGAGAAACGATTAACAATCTATATTAGAGTCTCATAGTTATATTCATTATGTGATACAATGTTGTATTTATAATAAACTTTTTACGTTATGAATAAATATATTTTTTTACTCAAAGATAATTAAATATTAAATGTTGAAAATATCAGATGATTAATTATTATATTATAATATTTTATGAGTAAATATATGTTGTTACTTAAAGATAATCAAATACTAAAGGTTGAAAATATTAAATGATTAATTATTATATTATTAATAGTTTAGATATGTTAAAAAAGAATATTATATTTTAATATATTAAAGATATTAGATATAATAATTGATTATATCATAACATCCTAAAAATATAATAAAATCTGATAATAATATCATAAGCTATTATCTTTAAATATTTTAGAAATATTTAATAATATCTTCTTTGACTTTTTGAGACTACGTACAAACTTGAACCTAAAAGTCTTAATTGAGATTTTTATTAAAGTCTTTGACTTTCCAACCTTTTATTATTCATTCTTATTAAGGTGAGATTTTATAATTACACTTGTTATATGTTAATGGGCCAGTCTTGCGAGGTACATATGGGCTCACTAACACCACTCAAAGCCCAAAAGTATTATTATGGATCAAGTTAGGCGCATTCTCCCTGCACTTCCAAGACTTTTTCTGTACTCCCAAAAAAGACTGTTATACCCTCGTTTATAAGAGTGGGTGAAATTCGTTGGGACGCAGTAAATTTTATTTACTGGGTCACCAACCTCCTGCACCCCCAAAAGTTGACTCTCTTAGTATTTTTCTTTTTTCGCGTTCGTTCTTCATTCCAGTTGCTCTCATTCTCTTCTCCGTGGTCCTTTTCTGTCCTTCATTCATTTCGTGGTCCATTCGTTCCTTGTGGTAGTGGTCCCTCTGGTTTATATCACTTTTTTTTTAAGAAATGGTGTTTATTTTCTTCATATCTTTACTTTTGCATTGCATTGTGTTATTGAAGGTTGTATCAGTGGTTCTTTGAAAGAAGTTGGTTGTGCGTTCCAGGTTAGCCTTCTTACCATCTTCCCAGCTTGTTAGGAGTTTCTGTTTGCTTGTGTTTTCCCTTTCATAAACTAGAAAATCCATTTGACCAAAAAAATCATAATTTACTGGAAACGGAGTACAGAATCCGTTTCATACACTGTGAAACGGATTCTGTAATCCGTTTCCTAAAAAAAAAATTTATTCTCCTTTTCTTTCTACTTTCTTGTCAACCAGATAGAAGAAAGAAAATCATTATCTGTGTTTCATTTCCTCTCCATTCTCTTCCCCACCCAACAGAACAAACCATGAATATCTAATTAAAAAAAGTGCCAACTCTTTCACACTTGAACTGACATCTCCATGCAACTCAAAAACTTGAGTCAACACATTAATATGAATGGAGACATGTTACCATTAATATTGAAGTTTTACTTCTACAAAAGTCATCCTGAAATATAATATAAAATATTGAAAGTAGCGCCTCTATTATTTTTGAGAGGTTTGTTATCATAGAA